>Ga0209541_10000177_pt1 | contig 118582 bp, 127 predicted proteins | sample RifCSPlowO2_01_FD_184027 | JGI IMG/M metagenome (GOLD analysis project Ga0209541, IMG submission 184027) | Groundwater microbial communities from Rifle, Colorado - Rifle CSP2_plank lowO2_0.1 (SPAdes) (version 2) | ecosystem: Environmental > Aquatic > Deep subsurface > Groundwater | place... | reverse complement strand
AAATACTTTGTTGATAATCTTTCAGAGAATACCAAACGAGGGTTGCGTCAAAAGTTGCGCCGAGGCGAATTGCCCGGCTACGCTCCGCTTGGATATTTGAACGATTTGCTAAAGCACACAATATATAAAGACCCCGAAAGATTTCGCCTCGTCCGCAAACTTTTTGAACTTTACGCAACCGGCAATTATTCTCTGAAAGATTTGCGGAAGTCATTAACTTCCGCCGGATTGTTGAGCCGCAAGGGAAATATGCTTTCCGTCTCCAATATCCAAAGCATACTTTCCAATTCGTTTTATTACGGCGTATTCAAATACAACGGTGAACTTTACGACGGAAAGCATGAGCCAATGATTGCAAAGAAACTTTTTGAAGCGTGCCAAAAAGTGATGGCGGATCGCTCGCGCCCGAAAAAACCGAGCCAAAAAGAATATCCGTTTAGAAATTTACTCAAGTGCGGCGAGTGCGGGTGCGCCATCACTTCCGAAACGCAAAAAGGGCATAATTACTATCGCTGTACCAAAAAGAAAGACAAGCAATGTTCGCAAAAATATATTCGTGAGGAAGTTTTGGCACGCCAAATTTCGGACGAGATTCAAAAAGTTTCTTTGCCTCCCGCTTGGGCGGAATGGATGTTAGGCGAACTCAACAAGGAAGAAGCGGAAGCCGCCCAAGCGGGTGTCGTTTTCGCTCAAAATCTCAAAGACAAAATAAAAGAGCTTGAAGGAAAGCTCGACCTGCTTTTAGACGCTCATTTGGACGGCACAATTTCGCGCGAGGAATACACTGCCAAGAAAGAAAAATTTATCACCGAAAAGGCCGAGCTTTCCGAAAAAAGTAAGGATTTTGAGCGAAACGGCAATCATTGGCTCGAACCAGCCCGGCAATTCATTTTAGCGGCTCAACAAGCCAAAATTATCGCTTTGCAAGAAAATCCCGTCGCGAGACGGGATTTTCTCAAAAGAATTGGCTCGAACCACGTTTTGCGCTCGCAAGCGATTTGCTTTGAACTCAAAAAGTCGTGGAAAATTCTTGCCGATTTGCCCGCCGACCCCGCCACGGCGGGGGAGGCGAACTCGTATCATCCTATCTGGCTCCCCCGGAGGGATTCGAACCCCCAATAACGGTTCTCCCGCACATTGCATCCCCAGAGGGACTTGAACCCCCAACCTTCGGTTCCGAAGACCGACGCTCTATCCAATTGAGCTATGGGGACGCAATAAGCGGGATAGACTCCAACCGTTGTGATATCCGTTTCACCACGGGGACATGTTTTCTTCTCAATTTATACCATAAAACGCGTAAAAAAATAAAAAAGGCGGGTGTGACGCTGTCGCATCCGCCTTTTTTCTAGAAAACCATTTGCGCGAATGGTTCCTGTGATTTCGGAGAATCACCAAACCGCTCACCTTGCTCCGGAAACCCGGCATACACTGTTCTATTGTGTGCGTGTCCGGTCAATATGCCGATAAGCGGGGGCAACACCCTCCACCACAACAGCGAGCCTTCTTTTCGCATCCGGGCCGCTCACCATGCCAGTGGTGATAATGGAATTCCCCTCCTCAACAACCACCACATTGCTAAGCCCGTTCCGCGCAAGCTGTCTGCGCACTTGCTTCACCACCGACGGTATCGGTCTTACATCCTTTTGGTCCGTAGTATCATGGAGAGCGCCGAACCGCTTAGGCAAAGTAGAAAGCCGTCCGAGCGGCAGATCGCTTACAACAACTTCCTGCTTCTTTAGGGAATGCTCCGCCACGCCATCATCACCAAGCGATTCAATATCCGCTGATTTTCTTTCTTTCCCAAGGTCTTCCAGCAAACCCCTGATAAAGACGGGGTCTAGACTAACTTCTTTTTCGCCATTGATGATAAGCGGGCTTTTGTATCGTGCGCGTTCCTGCCCATTCGCAAGTATTGTCGCTTCAATTGCAGGATCAGCCATGTCTTGCTCAAACCTTTCAACGTCAAGCCCGAGTTCCTTAGCCGCATGAGTATAATAATACCGATGAAGCCTGTGGTGGTTTTCCTGAAGATGAACGAACATGGGAAATTCTTTTCCCTGCCTAGAAGCAGCAACTACGGCTTTTGCGGCGGGATGTGATTCTTTGTCGAACCGGTACGTCGCCACCTTCATGATACAAACCATTTCTTTCTGAAACTGCTGGGCCGTTTCGTTTATCCTCCTAATGCTGTGCATCTCGCCAAACTCACCGGGGTGAACGAACAGCACGAGGGTAAGTCGCGCCTCCTTAGGCCCGTCAGTAAAGCAGTTATAGCCGTGGTCCTTTGCGGTTTCGGCGCGTTTCCTCTGTTTCCGTTCGGCCCTCTCTTGTTCTCGCCCGGTCGCTTCCTGTTCCTGCTTCTGCTTTTCCAGCATGAATTCCTGGACACGCTTGGCCCGAGCGTTGGCTTTTTGCATCTCCGCATACATCTTTTCCAAATCCTCTTCTGACAGGTCCTCCGAGTTCATGATCGGATTGTCAAAGGTTGGCGCTTTGTCTCCACCGCAGCTGATCATCCCGGATACAAGAAAGAAAAGAGCGACGGCGATTACCAGCGTGCCCTTTTTACGAAACAATAATTGGATCATGGCCCAATACTCCTTTGGTTGTGAAGTTACATTTCACCCTTACCATACATGAATACACTGAAAAAACAAGCTATGAAAGCATTTTCGGTTCCTCGTTTCGTTTCCGCTTTCGGCTGGACTTCTTCATTTTTGGAATAAAAAAAGGTGGTCGTGATGTTCATCACTTCCACCTTTTCTTTTGTCGAAGGAGGACAAATGCGACTTACAGCTACATATTTCTCGTGACAGAAATTAAAAACGTTCTGGGGCCATCCACATCAGCAAAAACGCTGATGCAAAGCTCCCGCTGCCGTTTTCCTCCGACAATAATTTCCGAATCGTACGGATCGCGGTACTCTGCGTGGTACTCCCCCGGCCGTTTGCACGAACCGGCGATGCATTTGTAAAACGTCACAAATCCTTTTTGGGGATCGGTGTCCGTTTCAATGCATTGCTCCTCACCCGGCCGGAGCGCAAATTGCGTATGGATCGTCTCCCGCCTAGGCATCTGCCGCACCTGCTGGCGATACTCCTCAAGAGACAAAACGTCTCCTTGGAGCTTAAATCCCAGACCAGCGCGGAGGCCATATTTTGTCCGAACCAACCGTTCCTGCTCACGCAGATCCGAAAGCTCTTCGTATTCCGCATCAGTAAGTCCGACATTTTCAGAACGTTTCTTCAGTTCCTCAAGCCGGACCTCAATAGGAGATACCGCGCGCTCCATTTCCACCGCTCGCACTTCCTTAATGTAAGAATCTGCGGTCATTCTCGGCTCAATAAAACCGAATGCCCAGCCGAAGATACGAAAAAGAAGCACCCCAGCATTAAACGACCACAGTATCTTCCGTCCCCAGCTGTCCTCCCACGAAACGGATTTTGCCAGAAACACGTTCAACACGAGAAAACAGACGAGAACGGACACGAGCGTCCCTGCATAGTACTGCCAAAGCGGATAACCGATGAACATCTGAAGGAGCACATACGCCGCGACCGCACTCACTGAAAGCAGTATGAATTTCCTCATGGATGAGGAGTTTCTCTGCCACCAAGATTCCAGTCTTCCTTTGCGCTTATCCCACTGCTTCTTTGCATTCCCGCGGCGTTTCTTCCACCACCGTTTCACGCGGCCCGAGTCTTCTGCCGTCTGCACGTAGATTTTCCAGCTGAAGAAAACCGCTGCCACGACAACGAAACTGATGAGCAACATGATGACCATTTACCGATCCTCCTTTCCTTTCTCTCCCTGCTTTTTGTCTTCCTTCTTCTTTTGCACGGCGTCAACCACCGTCGCGGCCTGCGCCACAAATGTCGGGATGGACATTCCTTCGCCGCCCGTCACAAAGAGTGTTGCCTCCCTCATTGCGGCAAACTGCTCTCTGGCAAGCGTGCCGCCGAACATTTCTCGTTCGGTAAGGCCTGACCGTTCTGCTCCATACTTAATCCGCAATCCTTCCCCGATGCCTTCGAGCGCGCTTGCGTCTCGCTCCCCTTCCGCACGAAGAATAGCGCTATCACGGTCGCCTTCCGCACGAAGAACGGAGCTGTCCCGGTCAACTTCCGCCTGAAGGCGCTGTCTTCTTAACTGCACCGTAGGCTCAAGCAGTTCAACGTCTTCAATGAGCAAAAGGCGAAAATCAACCCCCCACCGCAAGAATGACGGAGAGAAGGTTTTGCGGAGCGCTTCTTGGATGGTCTTTGTTTCCTGAATCGCTTGTGTCAGCGATTTCTTTCCGAAGGTCGCCCGTACACTGGTTTCAACAACACTCCACACCGCATGGACATAATCCTTTTCTTCTCCGCGAATGAGGTATATGGCCCTATAGACGTTTCCGTTTCTGGTGTCGTCACTTACCCTGATCGTTATCCGTATCTTCAGTCGCACAGAATCGTTTGTAAGATCAACAAGCGAGTGGACTGCATTGTCTTCGTCTTCCGTTGCGCCATCCAGTATTCTGTTCAAGATGAGATCGCCGGTAAACACTATTCGCCGTATCGGCATAATGAACGGTATGCGGACGTAAATGCCCGCTGGCCATGTATTCCAGTACCGCCAAAGCAGTTCCACCACTGCGACGCGTTGCTCCCGCACGATTGTTATTGAAGATCCTCCGACCACGCCCAAAACCGCCCACGCGGAAAGCGTGCCTTCCCAGCTTTCGAAAACGAAATACGCCAAAACGACGGCAACCGCAAACGCGGCCAAAAAGCTGTAATGCAGGATCCTCCACGGTTTTCTCGGCAGGGGAACTGGCTCCAAATTGAGCTTCTCGAGTTTCTCTTTCGTCTCGCCCCTGAGTCTCACCGCCTTCTTGGGCTGAGGAAAAATGGGACATTTTTCCCAGCGCCTTTTTAGGCCGACGAGACAACCTGTAATCCATCCCCAAGCGGCCCCGATTGCCCCTCGGTAGTAAAGCAGCAATACAACGGCAATCACCAAAGCCGTGCCAATGCTTACTGCTACCAGTAATCTCCAAAACGTTTCCACGAAATTGTCCTCCTTTTCAAGTTACAATCCGTGCATACTTTACACTAAAAAAATGGAAATGTCAAGAAAATAGCGCGATATTCACAACCGATGCGTCCGTTGGAAAAGATTGGAAAGTGGGAAGTCCGACTTCCCGATTTTTTACTTGCGGCGAACGCCATGGAAGGATTTGTGAATCTCCTTGAGTTGCTTATCAGTGAGATGCGTATAAATCTGCGTTGTGGTAATGGACGCGTGGCCCAAAAGCGCTTGTACCGACCGCAGATCCGCGCCGTTTATGAGCAGATCCGTTGCAAAAAGATGACGAAGCGTGTGAGGAGTCACTTTTTTCGCGATGCCAGCTTTTACCGCGTAACGACCAATCAGCCGCTGTATCTGGCGGACTGTCAAGCGGCCGGGTTTTTTTTGCGTTCCCGCAAATAATGCTTCCTCGGTGTCAGTCCTATGTTTTAGATATTCTTTAAGCGCTTCAGCGGCCCGCGGCGAAAGAAAAACCACCCGCACCCGGCCCCCTTTTCCTCGAATGGAAAACTCCCCGCGCTTGAAGTTGATGGAATCACGATTCAGCGCGACGAGTTCCGATATCCGAAGTCCCGTTGAAAAAAGCAGTTCCAAAATGGTGCGGTTCCGAAGCGATCCCAAGGACTGTCCTTGGGGAGCGGTAAGCAATCTTTCTACGTCCTCAATATCCGGAAGGTCAATGTCACGAGAAGGGAGTTTTGCAAGCTCGATTTTCTCCGGCGCGAGCGTTTCAATATCGCGTCTCGCACAATACTTCAGAAAAGTCCTTAGGGCTATAAGATGATAACTTTGCGTCTTTCTTGAAAGCGATTGTCCTTTATCATTAGTTGTACGATTCAGCCAAAGCCGAAACTTCCGCACACGTTCTTCCGTTATGTCTCTTGGCCGTTTGATTTTTGCCTGGTTTAAAAAACGCTCCAAGTAATGCCTGTAGTTCGCAAGAGTGCGCGGCGAGCGACCGCGCTCAATTTCTAAGTATTCTAAAAATACTTTCAGTAACTTCATAGGGCACGAATACATATGCAAATAACGATAATATGCGAATGATTCCCGGCGGTCCGCAAACTCTCATGCTTGTTTGTATAGTTGTGCTGATTCGTATATTTGCGCATACTTCATCAAGTCGCACAATATTATACTTTCATTGTAGGGCTGTTGTAATATGCGTCAAATTATGTTATAGTCTAGCTATCGCTTATGATTCCAACAAAAGATAAGCAAAAAATCATCCAGTCCCACCGAAGACACGAGACTGACACCGGCTCTGCCGAAGTGCAGATAGCGGTTCTTTCGGAGGAAATAGACAGGCTGGCAAAACATCTTAAAAAACACCGCAAAGACAACCATTCCAGGCGTGGCCTTCTTGGCATGGTCGCCAAACGAAGGTCACTCCTTCGGTATTTATTAAGAGAAGACCCTAAAAAGTACGAATCAACGATAAAGAAACTGGGGCTGAAAAAATAATGACAACTGTAAAACACAAGGACCAGCGAGTTGCCTTTTTTATTGATGCACAGAATATGTATCACTCAGCCCGCAGCCTCTATAACGCCAGGGTCAACTTTAAAGAAGTTTTAAAAAGCGCCGTTGCCGGAAGGAAACTCATCCGCGCGTTCGGGTACGTGGTTAGAACAAAAACGGGAGAAGAGCGCGCTTTTTTTGACGCGCTGGTCAAGCTTGGCATTGAAACAAGAGTTCGGGACCTTCAAGAATTCTTGGGGGGCGTGAAAAAAGCAGACTGGGACGTCGGCATTGCAGTGGACGCCATACGCACAGCGGAAATCGTTGATACGATCATTCTTGCTTCGGGAGACGGGGATTTCATCCCTCTTTTAGAATATATTAAAAATCAGGGACGGCGCGTTGAAGTTATCGCTTTTGGGCGCAGCGCGTCCGGGAAATTAAAAGAAATGGCCGATGAATTTATTGATCTGGACTCGGCGCCGGAAAAATATCTGCTGAGAAAAGAAAAAAAATAACAACGCGCAACAATGCATGAAAAAAAAAGTATTTGAAACAATCATTGGGGGTGAAAAGCTGATCGCTGAATTCTCTCCGCTCGCCACGCAAACAAACGGATCGGTGCTTGTACGACACGGCGAAACAGTGGTGCTCGCAAACACGGTGATGTCAAAAAAACCAAACGAGGACGCGACGTATTTCCCGCTTAAGGTAGATTACGAGGAACGAATGTATGCGGCGGGACGCATACCGGGATCTCGCTTTTTAAGAAGAGAGGCGCGCCCTTCGGAGGAGGCAATACTTGTTTCTCGGTTTATCGACCGTTCCATAAGACCGTTGTTTGATCAACGGATGCGTTATGATATTCAAGTGGTGGTGATGACGCTCTCGGTGGACAAAAAAAATGATCCCGATATGGCCGCAATGTTTGGAGCGACTCTTGCGCTTGCTGCTTCAGATATTCCGTGGGGGGGGCCGGTGGGAACGGTGCGCGTCGCTAAAAACGGACAAGGGTTTATCATAAACCCCACATATGAAGAGCGCGAAACCGCTGACTATGAACTTATTGTGTCCGGGAAAGAAAACAAGATCAACATGATAGAAGGAAAATCCAAGGGCGCAACGGAAAGAACAATGCTTGACGGAATTGAGCACGCCAGCAGGGAAATCGGCAAACTCGTGGAGTTTCAAAAACACATCGTTTCAGAGATCGGGAAGGAAAAACAGATCCCGCAAATCCATAAAATACCAAAAGAACTGGAAAGTCTTTTTACAAAAACGATCACACCGCGCGTTGAAGAAATATTTGCCGAGCCGCGCGATAAAAAAATATTCTACGAGCTTGTTGAAGATATACGAAGCGAATGGGAAAAGGGGGCTTTAACGGCGTTTCCTGACACACCCAACGATGTCATCTCCGATATGTTTGAAAGTGCGCTGGATAAAACAACACACAACACCATACTGCAAAAGCGCAAACGCCCAGATGGACGAGCAACTGATGAAATACGTACGATCTACGCCGAGGCGGGAATACTGCCGCGCACGCACGGATCGGGGCTTTTCTTCCGCGGAGATACGCACATCCTCTCTGTGGCAACGCTCGGTTCGCCCTCAGACGAACAGCTGATAGACACTATTGGGGTGAAAACCAGTAAGCGTTTTATGCATCATTATAACTTTCCACCCTTCTCGGTCGGAGAAATTAAAGCAATGCATGGCCCGGGAAGACGCGAAATAGGCCACGGAGTGCTGGCGGAAAAAGCGCTTGAAACCGTTATTCCCTCAAAGGAAAGTTTCCCCTATGCCATTCGTATCGTTTCTGAAACGCTTTCTTCCAACGGCTCCTCGTCTATGGGTTCGGTTTGCGCCGGATCATTGGCGCTTATGGACGCCGGCATCCCGATATCAGAACCGGTGGCCGGCGTTGCAATGGGGCTTGTAATGAACACAAAAGGAGAACATTGTGTTTTAACTGACATCCAAGGGCCGGAAGACCACTATGGAGACATGGATTGTAAAATTGCCGGAACCCGCAATCATGTAACAGCGATGCAAATGGACGTAAAGATAGAAGGTGTTGCGATTGAGATTCTTGAAGAAACGTTTATTCAAGCAAAACATGCCCGTGAAACCATTCTCGATGATATGCTAAAAGCCCTGCCGGCTCCAAGAGAAACGCTCTCACCGCATGCTCCGCGAATACTCAAGGTGGTTATTAATGTTGATAAGATTGGAGACGTCATCGGCCCGGGAGGAAAAACAATCAACAGGATCGTTGAGGAAACCGGGGCGAAAATTGATATTGAGCAAGACGGAACAATATATGTTTTTTCAGAAAAAAAAGAATCGGCGGAGAAAGCGGCAGAAAAAATACGACAACTGACGCGGGAGTTTTCTGCGGGAGAAGTCTGCGAAGGCAAAGTAACACGCATCTTTCAGTTCGGAGCAATGGTTGAAATCGGACCCAATAGAGAAGGGCTTGTACATATTTCGGAGCTCGCCCCGTACAGGGTAGAAAAAGTAACCGATATTGTAAACATTGGCGATGCCGTTACGGTAAAAGTGATCGGGATTGATGAGTTGGGAAGGATCAACCTTTCCATAAAAGCGTTAAACAGCCCGGCCAATAAAAACGAAAACCGTTTTCACAAGGATAATAAAACTCATGTTGCGGGATCCAGAGAAAAATCAAGACGAGAGTTCTCAAAATAAACCAAAAGGTAAAAAAAGACCTCTATCAGTCCATACATTGAGAACGGACGCAGCGGAACTCCTGCAGAAAAAAGACGTTTCCCTTATAGACATGATTGCGAGGGAGCAAGAGCGCCGGAGCGAAAAAGCCGAGTTTGCCAAGCCTTATCAACAGGCAAGGGCGGTTTCCAAAACGGTCATCATATATTCGGCAGTTGCGGTGTTGATCATTATTGGTGCGATTGTGTTAACGGTTTCCCTCAAACGAGACGACGGAGCGCTGACAGAACCGGACATCCCAAAACCGTTCCTTGTAGTAAATACGCAAACCGTGCTCTCTGCCAGGCAAAACGATCCGACAGAAGTAACAGAAAAAATAAATACCCTCAAGAGAGACCGCCTGCCGGTTGGGGAAGTGAGGTATATACCGATAAAAATTGAACAGTTTGGGCTGGGATCAAGATTTGCAACGGCAGAAGAATTTTTTGAACTGGCCGGACTAAGTCCGCCGCAGCGCTTTATTGAAAGCGCAAGAGGCAGGTGGAATCTTTACCTTTATTATGGGCGCAACGATGAAGACGTTGTATTTGTTTTTGAGACCAACGAGCATGCCGGGGCGCTTGCGGGATTGCTTGCATGGGAGCCGCGACTTCCTTTTGATTTTATCCGTTTTAGCTCGGCAGCGACTTCGCCAACATCATTCTTCTTTCAAGATAAAGTAATAAAGAACATTGATGCCCGCGTTGTATTTTCGCAGAAAGAAGGGGAAACACATCCCGCGTATGCTATCTTCGCTAATAAATTTGTCATACTGGCCGGCTCCGAAAATGCGCTTGAAAATATATTAAAACGGTTTATAGCTGGCCCAATCCGCGCCTAGTATTGACCGAAAAGAACCAAAGCTGCCTTCAAAAAACACATGTTATACAAACACAATACATCACAAGCATGTCTTGGGGAACTGATTGAGATATAATAATACTATGAAAAACGTTGAGGAATTTAAAAAACAACTCGAAAACGAAAAGCGCGAACTGGAGAAAACGCTGGGTTCAATAGGACACAAAACGAAGGTCGGCGGAAAAGAAGATTGGGTTCCCTCATACCCCGATCTTAACCCGATGCAATCGGATAAAAGCGAGATGGCGGATGAAGTTGAGGAATTTGAAAACCGCATCGGCATTGAGGGCAAGCTCGAGGAGCGCTTAGACGACATACATGCGGCCTTAAAACGCATTGAAGACGGAACGTACGGGATATGCGAGGAAGGAGGAGAACAAATAGAACCCGAACGGCTCCGAGCAAATCCCGCTGCCCGCACCTGCATTCAGCACGCATAAAATTGCTGGTTTATCTTTTGTTATGGAGACTTTGCCTTCTACGATCTTGCAAACTACAGATTTTTGACTTTAGACGTTAGATTATTACACTGATGCTATGGCCGTAAGCATAAAATCAGGGCAGGTGGTTGGCCTTGAAGGGGTGCCTATAGATGTAGAGGTTGATTTATCCCAAGGACTGCACCGATACTCACTGGTGGGGCTTCCGGACAAAGCTGTTGACGAAGCGCGGGAACGTATTTCTGCAGCTATAAAAAACTCCGGGCTTAGGCCGCCACACAAAAAGAACCAGCGCGTAACGATTAACCTTGCCCCTGCGGATTTAAGAAAAGAGGGTCCGCTTTTTGATCTTCCCATCGCCTTAGCGTATGTCCTTGCCTCCAAACAAGCTGCTTTTGTTGCGGACAAAAAAATGTTTATAGGGGAACTGGCGCTCGACGGAACACTAAGAAGAGCGCGCGGCGTACTCCCCCTTGCCATAGCGGCGGAACGAATGGGAGTAGAGGAGCTTTTTGTTCCGAAAGGAAACGGAAAAGAAGCGGCGTTTGTATCCAATATACAGGTGGTGGAAGCGACGTGTTTAAGCGACGTGCTAGATCATCTCGAGGGGCGTGTTGTCATACCACCGCTCCCCCAAACTCGCTTTCAACCGGAATCAAAAATACTGGAATACGGATTTGAAGACATTAAAGGACAGGAGAGCGCCAAACGAGCGGCAGAAATAGCTGCTGCAGGCGCACACCATATAGCGCTGTCAGGTCCTCCGGGAACCGGGAAAACCTTGCTGGCAAGGGCAATGCCATCAATCCTTCCTCCCATTTCATTTACAGAAGCGTTAGAGGTAACCGCAATCTATAGCGTTGCCGGCAAAGAGGAAAAGGCGTTGTCATCTGGGGGACTTGTCAACATTCGCCCCTTTCGCGCGCCGCACCACACCGCTTCCTACGCCGCGCTTGTGGGCGGGGGACACGTTCCGCGGCCGGGAGAGATAACGCTCGCGCACCGCGGCGTGCTTTTCTTAGATGAATTTCCCGAGTTTGAAAACAGAAGTATTGAGGCGCTTCGCGAGCCGCTGGAAGAGGGGGTTATTTCAATATCGCGCGTCAAAAGCTCAACCGCGTTTCCCGCAAGAATTCTGCTTGTTGCGGCAATGAACCTGTGTCCCTGCGGAAACAGAGGAACCGGAAAGGACTGTGTTTGCAGTGCCCGACATTTAGCGCGGTATGCGAAACGCATCTCCGGCCCCATCATTGACCGCATTGATCTTTGGGCACAGGTGCCGCACCTAGACCACAAAAAACTGGAAAGCGCTGAAAAAACCGAAACATCCCAAACGGTCCAAAAACGAGTACATAGCGCCCGTATGATCCAGTCAGAACGATTCAGCAAAACCGTCCCAAACACCAATAGCGAGATCGGGGTGAGAGAAATAAAAACATATTGTCCGCTGTCTTTGCCTTGTAAAACACTGCTTCAAAACGCGGCCAGCAACCTCCAACTCTCCGCGCGTTCATACCACCGCATGATAAAGGTCGCTCGCACCATCGCCGATCTTGAAAACTCCGGTGAAATAAAAGAAGCGCATCTTCTTGAAGCGCTCCAATATAGACCCCGATTGGATGAGTTGGCCTACGGTTAATGCTCCACGCATCCCAACAACAGAATGTTTGACGTTAGACTAAAACGGATTTCTTGCCCCGCGGACCTCAAAATGTACATGGCAGCCGGTTGACCTCCCTGATGTCCCAACAGTCCCTATCTGCTGACCTTTCAGCACAAACCATCCGGGCGCCGCATAGACGGACTGCATATGGCTATAGACCGTTTGCGTTCCGTTGGGGTGAGCGATCGCCACATATCTTCCGTATCCTCCGTTCCACCCAGAACTCCGTGCGGTAATAACGTTTCCGGACGCAGAAGCGTACAGCGGCGCGCCGCACGAGGTTGCAAGGTCAACAGCGTTAAATCCGTGAAGCCCGTATGTCTTTCTGCCCCCGCTAATGGGGCGCATAAAGTAACCATCAATAAGTGATCCTTCGCTTTCAACCACGTAGTGCGCGCCGGATGCCTGTGGAATCCTTAAATCAACATTCGGGATAATAATATCCTGTCCTGCTTTAATATCCTCAGCGGAAACAAGCTCGTTAAAAATTAAAATCTCGCTTTCGTCCGCTTCATACTTATTCGCAATTGACCCAATGGTCTCTCCCTCCTTCACTGTATGCTTGACGCCGGTCACGGGGAGAATGACCAAAACATCTCCCGGACGGATCAAGTCCGCACGTTTTAAGTTGTTTGCCCAAAATATCGTTCCAATGCTTACATCAAAGGTGTCCGCGATAACAGACAGGTTATCGCCTTCGCGCACCGTATAGGTTGTAATATTAGATGACCGTATCCCGTCCGCATCGGCAACATTCCCGAGCGGCCCGACAACAGGCAACAGGGCGTTACCCCCGGCATACTGAAGCAACGCTCCCCCGACTCCGGTTGCCAGCTTTTCATTGTTTGCCGGATCTAAAAAGGGCCCTTGCCCTATATCAGAAAAGGCTGCGGCATAAGAAGCGGTCTTCACCAACGCATCAGAGCGGGAAAAGATGTTTTTTACAAAATCACCAAAGCTAAAGGCGCTTGCGAGCGACGGCAACATCAAAAAAAGGACAAACAGCCCCGTAGCACCCACCTTTGTTCTTCCCAGCATCGGACGATCGGCTCCGTTATTCAGTTTTCGGTTTGTACCAATAGGTAAAATTTCCTCTTTAGTAACCTTTCCTTCGACCAAACCGTCCCTTATAAAGGTATATATGGAACGGTGGTGTTATCTTTTCAATTCCGGCTACGTCATATATGGTAGCAGAAAACAGGCCGATGTTCAACAAACCTGTGGAGAGTAAAAATCGTTACTATGCAACACTTTTCAGACATCCTTTCTGGCTTAAATGAGCGCCAAAAAGAAGCGGTTCTTACAACCGAGGGCCCGCTGTTGGTGCTGGCTGGCGCCGGATCGGGCAAAACAAAGGTTATCGCCCACCGCATTGCCCAAATCATTCAAAGGGGCGCCAGCCCTAAGCGCATTCTTGCGATCACCTTCACAAACAAAGCGGCGGAGGAGATGAAAATCCGAATTGCCCAACTGCTCCTGGCGGACGGCAAAAGCGGGAGCGCCGCGAGCCGCAAATCTCCATCTCCAGACTCCATGCCGTTTGTGGGAACGTTCCACGCGCTCGGGGTTCAAATTCTAAAAAGGCACGGCTCGCGGATGCTTATTCCGCAAAACTTCACCATTCTTGACGAGAGCGACACAAAGCAGGTATGCAAAGAACTGGGGGAGGAGCTTGCACTTGACACAGACACATACGATACAGAACGCCTCCGCGCTTCTATATCAAGATTAAAAAACGAACTGATCAGTGCCGCTGATTTTGCACGCGAAAGCGCTCAAGAAGATGAACGTGCGTATGAAGCTATCCTGTCAAAAATGTACAGCGCCTACGAAGCTCGACTTTTTAAAACAGGAAGCCTTGATTTTGATGACCTTTTAATAAAAACGGTGTTTCTTTTAGAAACGCAAAAAGACGTTCTGGGATATTGGCAAAAACAGTGGGACTATATTCATATTGACGAATACCAAGACACCAACAAGGCGCAGTATGCTGTATCACTGCTGCTTGCGCGGGAACATAAAAACATTGCGGTTGTCGGGGACATCGATCAGGCCATTTATTCGTGGCGCGGGGGAGACACCAGAAACATTTCCTATTTTGAGCGCGACTTTCCCAACGCCCGCGTCATTGCGCTTGAAGACAACTACCGCTCAACAAAAATAATTCTTGAAGCGGCACATAATGTTATCGTACATAATGCGCAAAGAAAAAACATCACACTTAGAACCAAAAACCCAGACGGCGAACGCATAACGATAAGAGTCTTGGAAAACGAAAAGAAAGAAGCGGAAACGATTGTACAAGACATCGGCGCTTTACAACAAAGCGGCGTTCCTTTCAGCGACATCGCTGTGCTTTTTAGAACAAACGCTCAATCGCGCGCGATTGAGGAAGCATTCGTTCAATCAGCCGTCCCGTACAAACTGGTGGCGGGGGTTCGTTTTTATGAACGAAAAGAAATAAAGGATGTTCTTTCTTATATAAGATATATCGCAAACAAAAAAGATACACTCGCCCTCAAAAGGATCATCAATACGCCCCTAAGAGGAATAGGGGCGGTGCTTGCGGCAAAGTATGTTGCCCAAAAACCCTTAAAAGACAATGAAAAAGCAAGGATTGGGCAATTTGAGAACATGATAAAAGACATCAGCGACGTCGCTAAAACAAAAAAAATCCGCGAACTCCTAAAATATGTTATTTTAAGGGCCGGTTTTAAAAAGCACCACTCCAAAACAGACGACGGGAAAGACCGCATTAAAAACATTGAAGAACTCATCACTGTTGCAGATAAGTTTGAGGGTCTTACGCCAAAAGAAAGCATGGAAAAATTTTTAGAAGAAGCCGCGCTTATGAGCGAACAAGACCTCATCGCACAAGGGAGCGAAAAGGTGCACCTCCTCACCGCACACGCGGCGAAGGGGCTTGAATTTAGAGTTGTGATCATTGCCGGCATGGAAGAAGGTCTTTTCCCTCATGTGCTTTCCCAAGAAGAAGGAAGAACAGAAGAAGAGCGAAGACTTTTTTATGTGGCTCTTACCAGAGCAAAAGAAAAAGTGGTCATTACCCTTACCACAAGAAGAATGTTGTGGGGAGAGCTGCTGTTTAACGACCCTTCACGATTCTTAAGAGAAATCCCCCAACATCTCACCACTATCAACGAATACAAGGAAGCGTTAGAAGAGGAGTCCGGGGAAACGATACATTATTCATGACGAAACATTTTCACTTTAATTGCCTATGTTTGTTTGGTTATTGTTTCTCACTGTTGATTATTTTTTCAGTTTCATGACCAGTCGCCGCTTATGCAATATATGTCCGTAAAAAAACACAAACACTCCGCTCATCGGCTCAATCCAAACATTTTCATGGGGCAGCATTTTTTAACCGCACCAGCCGTTCTTCGCAACATCATCGCTGCGGCGAAATTGACAAAAAAAGATACGGTCATTGAGATAGGGCCGGGCAAAGGCATTTTAACAGAGGCGCTTATGGGGAGGGTAAAAAAAGTTATTGCGATAGAAAAAGACAAGCGCCTTGTTGCATATCTAAAAGATGCATTTAAAAACGAAAAAAATGTTGACATTATTGAGGGAGACATTTTAGAAATCGCCTCTCATCCGCATTCCGTCATACACCCCGCACTACAAGAAACATATAAAATAGTCGCGAATCTGCCCTACTACATCACCTCGCGGTTTTTGCGGGTTTTTCTTTCTCCAAAAACCTTCGCTCCCCCAATCTCCATGACGCTTCTGGTCCAAAAAGAGGTGGCCGAACGCATTGTTTTAAGGCACCGAGGCAAGGAAAAAATGAGCCTTTTGGGGCTTTCTGTCGGGGCATACGGCAGTCCGAACATCATCGCTTCGGTAAAGCCGTCCGCCTTCAAGCCCGCTCCAAAGGTTCACTCGGCTATTTTGTCCATTGAACACATATCCGATGCATTTTTTAAAAAACACCGCATAGACCCGCAAATATTTTTCTTCATCGCAAAGCAGGCCTTTTCCAAAAAAAGAAAGATGCTCAAATCTTCTCTTGGCATAAAAAATCCTGCGTACTGCAAAAAGCGGCCGGAGGAGCTTTCTTTGGACGAGTGGGCGATTTTAACGCGAGAGATACTGCACAATGAACAAAAAACAAACAATACGCCGGATTTTTCTTAAAAAAACTATCCAGTGGTTGTATACAATTTAATCCGCGCGTTATCCACATACATTCAAACGCTCTGAATGCGAATTTTGCTGATATAATAAGGAAAGCGGAGCACTCCGGGTTATTATCAACAGACAACCGGGAGACCGCGGTGTTTTGGGTTACCTATCAATTAAAAAAGCCTTCGCAATTGTTCTTAGTCTCGCTTTGGCGGGGGGAATTTCCTTTTTTTATTTTGACCTGAAGGAAAAATTCCCCAAAAGTGCAAAAGAAGGCGGCATATCAAAACCAAAGATCACCGCGCGCACAGGAAACGGTTTGCCCGTATCTTTGGAGAACGGGAGGGGCTGGCGGGAACTGCTTGAAGAGATCCGGTTAAATATTCCGCTTGGAGATCAAAAAAAACCACCGGATACACCAGTCCTCTTATACGACGAAAACACATTGACAGGAAAGCTGGCCCAGGCAACGGCGGAGCGCTATTTTGAGTTAAAAAAACTCTCTCCAAACCTCCCCACATCGGTCATAAACCAAAAAGGGTTTTCCAAAGAAATCGCGGAAGAAATCACGGCGCTCTATCTTGCCAATGGAGCAAACCCCTATGCCCCAAACAGCATAGCGGTCATAAAAAATGCCGATGTGAACGATCGTCGCCGGTATCTAAACGCGCTCGCGTACGTGCTCAAAACAAACTTCCCCGCCGGCAATAAGAACAACAGCAATGCCGCAGAAGAGGTGCCGAAAGAAATATTAATCATTCTTTCTACGCTCAAGACAAAACAGTATGAAACTCTTTCCGACTTAGATCCGTATATCGCCCATTATGTAAACGCCGCTAAAGGATTTATATCAATACCGGTGCCCGGGGACTACGTTCAGTTTCACCTGCGCCTTAGCAATTCTTTCGCAAACGTTGCCTACGCGCTTCAGTCCATGCAGAAATCCGGAAGCGATCCGGTCACGGCCGTTATGGGAAGAAATCTGTATTCAACAGAGATTAACGCTTCTCGTATTCTTATGACGTACTTAAAGCTGCAAATAGAAAAAAACGAGTTTGTTTTTTCTGCAGAAGAAGACGGGCATTATTTTTACCAATATATTAACAAGATTTAATTGCGGCCATGACAGTCTTTAAAAACAATGTTATGCAACGACACCATAGAGGCGCTTTGGCGATGCTGCTTTTGCCCGGATGTATGTTATTTATCCCAAGCTACGCCTTCGCGCAACTGCAGGTGCCGGTATGGGATGAAGCGTTAAGCGGCACATTTGACGGTGATTTTGCATGGTTTAAAAGAAGTTTTGGCAGAGATCCTTATAGTCCAAATAGCTTTCGGGAAGATTTCAATGAAACGTTTGACCAAGGAGGCCTCCTAGAGGCTCCCATTTCCCTCATAGAAACAGGGCTCGCTGACTTTGGTGGCGGGTGGTTTTATGACGCCTGGATGGCGACGTTCGGGCCGTATGGGTGGTTTACGCAAAAAGAAGTGGGGACCAAGGGCTACTATGAAATACTCGGCAGCGGACAGACACTTATAGATTCATGGGATTCAATAGGGTTCTATCAGGAAAAGGACTTATTGAGCGAGGTGTCCAGAACAATAACGGCGTTTCTTCTGGAAAGCCGCTACTCGCTGGAAGGCGGCGGCGGAGTGGCAGAGCCGCTCTTTGTCACCTTCACGCCGGACTATATGGACGCCGAAACGGACAACACCGCGGGTGTGTTTCTCGGAGATCAGTCGCTTACAAACGTATGCGAACCGTTTACGGAAAGTGTGCGAATCGCATTGGCATATCAAAAAAATAAAGAACAGATTACCTTTAACGAAAAGGCGGACTGCACAAACTTTAATCTGGAAACCTATTACGACAGTTTTCTTGGCGGCGGAGGATGGGATACGTGGACGGATTCTTTTGATCCGCAAAACAACTTTTATGGATCGCTGATCATTGCGGAAAGCGAATTTATAGAAAGGGAAAACATCACCAATGCGGAACTAACCACAGAGCTTATCGGCGGGCAAGGAGTGCTTGACCTTCAGGTGTGTGTGGAAGCGATTACAGAAGACGGTTTTCCGTGTAGCGCCTACCCGGACGACGGGTGTTTCTGCAAGACATTTGTCACCCGTACACACGCAAAGTCGGTTCAACAGCTCTTTACGCCTGTTCAGGATGCAAATCTTGAAGTCCGTGGGGATTCAGACGAACTGACAGAAGACGCGGTGGACGCAATCCTTAGCGCAATTGTCCCGTACGAGAGATATGACAATTTCTATGAGGGTTTCTACCAAGAAACAATAAATGGCCTGTGGAGAGACGGCGCACAATGGTATCTTCCTTAAACGCCGCAACATTCCAAAAGCACCACGGCATGATCTTACACGCAAGCAACACATGGCGAAGAGCATAAAACACATCGCCTATCACAGAGTGACGGTGAAACACGTTGTATTTTTTCTGGCAACAGGAACGATTTTGGCGGCGCTGACCGTTCCGCACATCGCCTCTGCCGCCAGCGCTCCGTGCGACGCGTGGGGATTTATTAACATTAAATTCACTGCGGACTGCTTCTCGTGGATCATCTTAAACATATTATATTTGCCGCTCTACTTGGCGGGATGGCTGCTGCGGTTTGTTGCGGGATTTTTTGACATCGCCGTAAACATTTCCATCCAAAACGGCGCGTACGATCCCGGAGCCATCCCTGTTATCGGCCTTGGGTGGGGCATCACCAGAGATGTCGCGACCATGTTTCTTATTTTTATACTCCTTATCATTGCCATCGGCATTATCCTCCGGCTCGAGCGATTCGGATCAAAACAAATTCTCACCTATTTAATCATTGTGGGCCTCCTCATCAACTTCAGCCTGCCTATTTCACAGCTTGTTATTGACGCGTCAAACGTTCTTGCCCTTACGTTCTATAACGGCTTAGCGGCCAATGCCGGAGCGAGTCCCGCGCCCGCCGCCGTTGGAGGGCTTTTTCCGGCTCCGGCCGGTATTGCGGGCGTATTTGTTGAAGGACTGGCTCCTCAAAAAACACTGGAAACAGGAAGAACAGCTCCCGGCACCGAAATACTATCGGCGGACGGGGGGGCGCTGGTTTTAAAGGTGCTCTTGAACGGTATTATTTCGATGCTCATGGGAATTGCTATTATTCTTACTGCCGCGTTCGTCCTCGGCGCGCTTGGAATTCTTTTTATCATACGGATGGTCGTCCTTTGGATAATCATGATTCTCGCTCCCCTTGCATTTATCGCCATGATACTTCCCGTCACCCGCAGCTACGCGACAAGATGGTGGCGGAAACTTTTTGAACAGTCCTTCTTTGCTCCTTTTGCGCTTTTTTTCTTCTATCTGGTTGGGAAAGTCATTGAGAGCGGATTTTTAAAAAACGTATTTGGAGTTACCGGAAACACGATGGTTACTGATGCCGCGGCGATGTCCGTACTTGTCTCAAATGTCAGAATTATCGCGCAGTATATTGCGCTTATTGTGCTGCTTATTGCGTCACTCATCGTTTCAAAAGAGCTGAGCGCTTATGGGGCCACTACAGCATTGGCGACGGGGCGCAAAGCCGGAAAGAGCGCGCAAGGCGCGGCTGGGCGAGCCGCCAGAAGAACGGCGCTTCGGGCCGCCGGCGCTGTTGCCGGAGGGGTCGCGGCGACGAGAGCCGGCAGAGCTGTTATGAACATTGTTCCCGGGGGGCGGGCGGGCGTACAGCGCGCGATGAGCGAGGGCGCCGAAGCAAGGGACTACAGAGCCAAACAAGAAGCCGAGCGGGTAAAGAATCTCTCTCCATATGACCTTGCAAGAGCCGCTCCAACGCTGACGCCCGAGGCGCGAGCAAGACTCTTTAAAGGGTGGAGACCGGAACAGCGGGAAAAATATGTAGCAGAGCTGGAAAAACGCGGGGAGTTGAGTAGTTTTGTAAAAAGCGTTACTGGGGTGGCCAAGGGCGGGGGCGGGGAGCGTTACGCTGGAATTGAAAAAGATCTGGCAAAATCGGTCGCGCCGCACAACGCAGAAGAGGCACTTAAAATTTCAAACCCCGACGTATTCATCACCACTTCGGGAGGCGAAGAAAGGCTTCCCGAATTTGAAAAAGGAGAAGCGGCAAGCGAACGGGCGCAACGGGCGGCAAACGACCTTTTTGCATCTCTTACTCCGGAACAGCGCGCAAAGATCACGCGCGGCATCGGCGCCGCCGACACCAATATCGGGAAACGCTACCGCGAGTACATAACACAACAAGGAAAACTGAATGAATTTACGGCTGATCGCGAAACCATAAAACACACCAATCGGATGCTTAACCAAATAGCGGCCGACTACGACGTGGACGTAACAGTGCACATGGAAGAGGCGAGAAAGGAGGCGGAATTTTCCAAAATGAAAGCCGCCGCGGAATCAAAGGGTATTTCCACAAAAGTACAGGTGGAAAGCCCCGGACGGAAGATAGGAGAGGACAAAACGCACGAGGAGTTAAAACGCGAACTTGAGTTCGCCGGAGCAAAGGTTGAAGTAACCAATGAGGAGGTTGAGGAAATCGCCAAGCAGAAAACTCTCGCTAAAGTGCAGGAGCGGCTCCGACGGGAAGGAAAGGGGCAGTTTGCAGACCAACTCTCATCCAATATGGGGACACAGCTATTCTTCAGCCCCAAGCGAGTAGAGATTCGCGGGGGGGAAGAAAAGAAAGAGAGCGTCACGCGCGAAGATGTTGAGGAAATGATGGAAAGTAAAAAAACATAAATATACATTATATGAAATATTATTCTAAGGAAACGCTCCTCGACCGGTATGAAAAACTCCCCCAAGAGCTGAAGGGCGCGATATTTGCGCAAGTGAATACCGACAATTTGTTAAAAATAGGAAGGAACAACAATCTTACATTTGACCAGATAGGCGCGATGGCCAGGGAAACCGGCTATGTCATTCTCGGCATTACACATCCCGCACGCTTTGTATACAAACTGAAAGAAAGTCTCAATATTGACACCGCGAGGGCCAATGCCGTGGCGCGCGACATAAACAGGGAAATATTCCGTTCAATCTGGACAAATCTTCGCGAGGTCCACAACATCAAAGATGCCGCGACATCTGATGAGGTGGTTGCGGGGAAAAAAGAGGGCGCGAGAACGCCAGCCCCCCAAAAAACGGAAACACCAACCGCTGAACGGGCTATAAACGCTCAACCAGAAACGGCAACACAAAAAGTGGCGCCCATGGTATTGCCCCAAAAGCCGCCCGCTACAAAAAAAGAACAAACAACACAAGAACAGATCCCCCCTCAAACCGATGAACTATTTATCCCGATATTAAGAAAGGTTGCGCCTCCAGCGCGGGAGACGCCCGACGCCGAATACAAAAAAGAAGACGCGGAAGACGGACGAAGCGAAAAAGTTCAATTAGAACAGAGCGTCGTCATGCCGGAAAAAAAATTACAAGAAACAGTCGGGGCAGAAACACAACAAACGACATTCGCCCCTCTCCCCGAAAAATCCGAGACAGGCGAAAAAAGCGTTCCACAAGAACGCGCAACCCCGGAGCAACAAACACAAAAAGATATCAAAATGGTCTTCCCGGAAAAGTTTGCCGCAAAAAGCCCACCGGAGCAAAAAGACCAATCCAAAGAGTCTCCGCCTCCGCCCAAAATAGACCCTTACCGTGAATCGATAGAATAGAACAAATTACTCATTAACCTATGTACAGCTACATATTATTCGCAAAGCTCTAAAATTCAGGTACATATGCAACAATTTCAGGTTCCACAATTCATTGACGTTGAGGATAAGATTATAGGGCCGCTTACGCTAAAACAGTTTATATTTCTTGTTGTTGGCGGCGTGCTCGCTTACTTTATCAAGCGGGTGTTTCCGGACATTATATTCTGGGCGGTTGTCATTCCTATGGGGGGCGCGGTTGCCGCTTTGGCATTCTTAAAAGTAAACGGGCGGCCGCTTTCCCACACCGTCATCAGCGCCTTTAAGTTCTATGCCACCTCTCGTCTGTACCTGTGGAGAAAAGGACAGAAAAAGAAACCATTGAAAGAAAAAACAAAACAGGAAGTGCGGCCCCTTGGGCAAATCGTCGGGCCGAAATTAACAAAAAGAAGACTGGAAGACCTGGCATGGAGTCTGGACGTTCATGAAAAGTTTAAACGCCAATAATATGGTACAAATATAATATGTGGGAAGGGGCGCTAAAAAGCGCAAAACCAACTCAAGAAATCGTGCCGATAGAGGAGGTGCGGGATGGGATTGTGGTGTTAAAAAACAAAGGGCTTCGTTCCATTCTTATGGCGTCCAGCATCAATTTTGCGCTGAAGTCTGCAGAAGAACAGGATGCCATTATTGTGCAGTTTCAAAATCTTCTAAACACCCTTGACTTCTCGCTCCAGTTTTTTATTCAATCCCGGCGGCTAAGAATTGAGCCGTATCTGGACCTGCTTCGGGAGAGACTGAAAGAACAGGCCAATGAACTGCTCCGCATCCAAACAACAGAGTACATTGAATTTATTAAAAGTCTCGTTGAGAATTCTGACATCGTATCAAAAACATTTTATGTTGTGGTCCCTATAGACCCTGTTATTGTCGATATAAAAGTCGGCTTTATTGATAAACTGTTCGGGAAACAAAAACAGCAAGATGGGGGCGGCAGGGGCCTTCCGCAAGAAAAATTTGAAGAATACCGCTATCAGCTTATCCAACGGGTAGATATTGTACATCAGAGCCTGCTTCGCTTTGGGGTAAGGGCCGTTCCTTTAAACACGGAGGAGATCATTGAGCTGTTTTACAATTTATACAATCCCGGAGAAAGCAAAGAAGGAACAATGCCGGAAATAGGCGTGAAGACCGATATAGCGCCCGTAAAAGAAAGTATCAATGATGCGTATGGCTTTATTTAGACGAGCAAAAAAAGCAGAAGCAGAACAGATGCTTCCCATCTATCCGCAGGAAATATTTGAAGCGGGACTCCTGGACTTAAAGGACGTCTTGGCTCCTTCCGCGTTTGAGGTCAGCCCGAGCGATATGCGGCTTGGGCAGAAATTCGTACAAACAATATTTGTTTTCTCGTATCCGAGATTTCTTGCAACCAACTGGTTTTCCGGCGTTCTGAACCTAGACAAAGAGTTTGATGTTTCCCTTTTTGTGCATCCTGTTGATACCGCGATGATGCTAAGGAGGCTTAGAAAAAAAGTCGCGGAGGTTCAATCCCAGATTACAGAACGCGAAGAAAAAGGGCTGGTAAGAGACCCTATGCTGGACACCGCCTACCGTGATCTGGAAGACCTTAGAGACAAACTCATGCAGGCGCGTGAGCACCTTTTCTCTTTTGGTCTTTACATCACCATCTATGCGGATTCAAAAAGAGATTTGGAGAAGACGGCATCACTGGTCCGCTCAATGCTTGACGCCAGACTCGTGCTTACGAAGCCGGCATTGTTTCAGCAAAAAGAGGGACTCAATTCCGTTTTCCCGCTGGCAATGGATCAGCTGAACGTGAACAATTATATGAACTCCGCTCCGCTCTCAAGCGTGTTCCCGTTCACCTCTTTTGACCTTACCTCAAACAAAGGAATACTCTTTGGCATAAACCGCCACAACAGCTCTCTGGTCCTTTTTGATCGATTCAGTTTTGAAAACTATAACTCCGTTGTCTTTGCAAAGTCTGGGTCGGGAAAATCCTATACGGCAAAGTTAGAGATTTTGCGTTCGCTTATGCTGGACACCGATGTCATTGTTATAGATCCGGAACGAGAATATGAATATCTCGCTGAAACGGTGGGCGGGAGGTATTTCAATATTGCTTTGACTTCAAAACACCACATCAACCCCTTTGATCTTCCTCCTCCACGCGAAGACGAATCTCCGACCGACATTCTTCGTTCACATGTGATAAGTCTTGTGGGACTATTTAGAATCATGCTCGGCGGGCTCACTCCTGAAGAGGACGCGATCCTTGACCGTTCAATTAACGAAACCTATGCATCAAAAGACATAACGCCGGAAACTGACTTTTCAAAAAAACCCCCTCCGCTGCTTTCCGACCTGGAACTGGTGCTTGCCAGCATGGTCGGCGCCGAATCGCTGGCAATACGCCTTAGGAAATTCACCACCGGCACGTGGGGCGGGTTTATCAATCAACACACCAACGTTGACGTTCACAACCAGCTCGTCGTGTTTTCGGTGAGGGACATGGAAGACGAACTGCGACCGGTCGCGATGTATTTGATTGTTCAATTCGTTTGGGGGGCAATTCGAAGAGAAATGAAAAAACGGCTTCTCGTGGTAGATGAGGCGTGGTGGATTATGAAAACTGAAGATGGCGCCTCGTTCCTGTACGGACTTGCGAAGCGGGCACGTAAATATTATCTCGGACTTGCAACGATAACGCAGGATGTCGCTGACTTTATGGGCTCTCCTTACGGGAAACCCATCATCACAAACTCCTCTATTCAGATGTTGCTCAAACAGTCCCCGGGCACCATTGATGTCGTGCAAAAAACTTTTAATCTCACCGAGGAGGAAAAATTTTTGCTCCTTGAATCCGACGTGGGGGAGGGAATATTCTTCGCCGGATTAAAACATGTCGCAATAAAGATCATTGCCTCATATACCGAGCACCAAATTATCACCTCCGATCCGTCGGAACTTTTGGCCATTAAAAAAGCAAAAGAGGAATATATGGCAAATAAAGGGGGCAATGTTTAAAGACGCTTGCTCGCATTGATCAATATGGACGAACAACGCACAACGGGACAACAGAGCGAAGAACAGCGACCAGAGCGCGCAATGGAAAATCGTCGGCTCTCAGGGCTTAACCGCGCTCGGCGCGGGGGCTTAAGAGAATCACTCAGCTTGGTTAAAGAAGCGGCGCACACCACAAAAGCGATTGCGGAATCGACTGTTGCTATCGGGGCTGTCATCGCCGCAATTCCCACAGGAGGAAGGTCTCTGAATGTTGCGCGCGTGGCAGCGCGTGCGGCGATCAAAGACGTCACGCGCGCCGTGCGTGAGCATCGCCGCCGCACGAAAATGAGAGAAAAAAGAAACCGCGAGGATGGTGGAATGCGAGAAAAAAAACAAGACATTCCACTTGTAGAAGGAGCGCTATTCGCCGGGTTTCTGTTTTTTCTTTTTGACGTGCCGCAGATGATACTTGCTCTTTTTATTATCGGCATTTTTCTAAACTGGATTATAAGCCTCTTCGGCTGGCTCGCTGTTTATATATGGCTAAAAAGAAAAGGGTATTCATTGCTTGATATAAATGATATAAAAAAAGGGTATGGCTCATTGCTCTTTTTGTTCTCTGGGATGGCCGGAGCGGACGTTGCCACTTTGATTGCGCCGTGCCTCGCCCTTTTTGTTATTATATTTGTTTTGAAAATAAAAGCGGAAAGGCTCCTTGCAAGGGTGATCGGCAACAAGTCAGCGCAAAAAGCATTATATCCAACATCAAGTCTGGCTGGGCCGCTGATGCTAAATCAAAACACTAAAAAATAAAAGCGCCATGACCGCAAGACTAACAATAAAAACCGTGCCACTTCTGTTTATGCTGTTCGTGTTTTCTGTTGCGCCCTCTACGACAAGCTCCCAGCCTCTGCCCGAAGCGGGCGGCACGGAAGACGGTGTCAGCGACGCCGTTTCTGATTTTCTAAAAAAACAAGAAAGCCGCTACCGCGCTTTCACGATATCCATTCTTATAAAGCCGCAAACACCCGGACCGGGGGGGGTGGTTCGGGCAGTTGCGCAAGGTTTTGGTCGCAACCTCTCGGAAGAAATCATTGTGTGGTACAAAAACGGGAAGGAAGTGTTCCGCGGACGAGGAGAAACAACGTATGATCTTACAGCCGGCGCGCTAGGATCGGAAACCACAATCACCGCGTCTGTCATATTTCCCGACGGCGTAGTGAGGTCTGCAACCGAAACGGTTCGTCCGTCAGTGGTGCACCTTATATGGGAAGCAAAAACGCAAGTCCCGCCATGGTATAAAGGAAAGGCCGTCCCGTCTCCCGGGTCAAATATTGTTGTGGAGGCGATCCCCAAACTCTTTTTCAACGGTTCACCGCTTGATCCCGATAACTTAAACTACACATGGAAAATAAATAATCAAACTCAGATACATGCATCAGGCAAAGGCAAACACGCAATACGGTTTCGTGCGGATAACATTGTTGGAGCGGTAAAAAACATTTCCCTCACCGTCTCAAGCGCAACGGGTGTGGTCAGCGCCAACGGCTCTATTTCCATTCCGGTCTACCGTCCCAAGGTGCTCCTATACAAAGAAGAGCCCCTCATTGGAGCAAAAAATGAAAATGCTCTTAACACAATAACAGTGGTTTCGGGCGAAGACGCCTTGCTTCGCGCAGAACCGTTTTTCTTTAACAAAGGCGCCGCCAACAACCTTGAATACACATGGCGAGTGAACAATGATATTGTGACGGGATCCCAACGAAGCTCGCCGGTGCTGACATTAAAAACGGAATCCGGCGTGAGCGGAGAACAAGGCATTAATGTTTCCGTGAAGAACCCGGAAAATACTTTTCAAACAACAAACACATTAATTAACGCCTATGTGGAATAATTGGAAAAGGCTTGTTTGGCTGTTTGCTCTCACTGCTCTATTTCTACTCGGCGCGGTCGGGGTTTCTTTGGCACAAACGTATCGGCTTAGTGCGCCGCTCCCCGGGGGCTCAACAGAGGTCGGGACCTTCGCCGACTACACAAACAGCTTGTTTCCGTTTATGCTATCGCTCGCCGCCGGCCTTGCGTTTATCATGCTTATCATCGGCGGGTTGCAGTATATAGCGGCCGCCGGAAACCCCTCGCGCATCAGCGAAGCAAAAAGCCGCATCATCCACGCGGTCTTGGGCTTGTTGCTTGCCGCTCTTTCCGTTGTCATACTAAGAGCAATTAATCCGGATCTGGTAAACCTCAAGATAGATGTCGAGCCGGTAGGAAGATTTGAGGACCAAGGAGGCGGAGGGGGAATGTAATTAGCTTTGCTTTCTATGTCAAGAAAAAAGAAAATTATTATCATAGCGTCAATGGGGGCGGTCTTGCTGATTATTGCCCTTGCGGCGCTTTTGCTTTTGGGAAGAGAAAACAAAGACGGGTTCCTCGACAACCTGTTTAGCGGGGGGTTTTCGCTCCCGGGCGGCAAAGACATAGATTTGGAGGACGATGACGGCGCGGTAACTGGTGGCGCAGAGAGCCGGTCGGCGCTCTTCATGGTTTCCGACGGTCCCGTTGCGGCGGCAACCATAAGCGGGGACGGAGACGGGGTGCTTTTCTATCGAAGTGACGTCGGGCATCTCTATAAGACGGCTCTCACGGGAGGGGCAGCGGAACGGGTTTCAAATCTTACCATTCCTTCAACAATAAATGCCGAATGGTCTACAGAAAAAGAAACGGCAATGGTTACATTTATAGAAGAAAATAGAGCGCTTAGGTATTTTGTGCTTCACTATGTCGGAACAACCACGGAAGGAGTCGTCCTCCCCAAAGAAACGTATGCGGCAACGCTGTCACCAAACGGCGAGAACATCGCGTACGCTGTCGCGGTTGGCGACGGCGCCTCGGTGGTAATCGCCAGCTCTTCAGGAAAAGAACAAAAAAACGTCCTTTTCAGCGAGTTGGCAGATATTGAGCTTTCTTGGATAACTGACGATCTTCTTTTCCTAAAGACGAGGTCTTCGGCTTTTGCTCCAAGCATACTTTGGTCTCTCTCCGTTTCCGGAAAGACACAAACCCTTCTTACGCCTAAAGAAGGGTTGGGTGTTCTTTTCTCGCCGGATGGTGGCCGGTTTCTCTACTCCGAAACGCTCCGCGGCGGCAGAGATTTGGCGTTGTATGTTGCCAATAACAACGATGAGTATTTAAAGCTTCCCGCAACCACATTAAGTGAAAAATGTGTTTGGTCAAACAAACAAACCGGTGTTGTGTTTTGTGCGGTCCCGCAAAAACTTTCGGGTTTGCCGCTTCCCGATTCGTGGTGGAGCGGTGAGGTGTCGTTCATAGACGACTTATGGAGAATTGACACGGAAACCGGCGAGGCAACAATGGTTTGGGATCAAAACGACTTCGACATGGTAAAAATGTTCCTGTCCCCAGAAGAAGACTATCTTTTCTTTGTGAATAAAAAAGATTCTACGTTGTGGGCAGTTCGGTTGGCTTCTTAGTTGGCGTTGCTTGTTTGTTTGTCGGCAGAACCATTCACGCGCCATTGTTTCGGAAACCAACGACGCCGGTCAAACCACACTAGGGATATGGTTTGATGACAACTTTTCTTTCCGGGCCGGTTCCTGTTGATTCGGTTGTGATATCCGGATACTCCTGTAGTGTTAAATGCACAAGCCGTCTCTCAAATGCCGTCATCGGGTCAAGCATAACCTCTTTTTTAAAATATCTGACTCGCTGGGCTCCCATGCGCGCTTGGTCGCGCAACTCTTCAAAGCGCCTCCGTTGGTAATCGTTTACATCAACAATAAAATGCGGCGCCTCCGGAAGCTGTCTTTCCACAATTTTTTTTAATAAGTAGTTAAATGCGAACAAATGTTGTCCTTCATCCCCGATCAACAGCCCCGCTTCCGGCGTTCTAACGGTAAGGGTAACAGTATCTCCAATAAGACCTTCTTCAACTGTTGCGTCGATTTGCATTTTTTTAAGCAGCTGTGTTATACACTCGGCAATTGTTGCGGTGTGATTTTGTGCTCTGTCATTCATATCCGAGAGCGCTTGCGCGACGACGCACAACGCTCTCGTGCACTATAGCAAAAATATTCATCACTGTCCAATAAAGCGTCAGTGCTGCTGAAAATCTAATGCCAATGAAAAATATTATAAAAGGAAACACATACTGCATCTGTGTTCGCATGGCATGTTGGAAGTCTTTTCCGAATGACTCTTTCTTTTCGCTTTTATCTATTTGTTTGTTTTTTTCTTCGGCTGGGTAAGCCAACTTTATCTGAAAGTACTGTGACAAGCCCGCCAGCGCCGCCAAGACAACGCTGCTTTTTACAAGATCGATGCCGAGAAAAATGGAATTGACCCCGTCAGGGACGGACACAAAAGAGTATAACACAGCCGAGATGTCGCCCTGCAGCCCTCCTTCAAAAATTCTAAGGAGCGCTATGAGAACCGGGAGCTGAATTAAAAGCATAAATATTCCGGAGAACGGGCTTACGCCGTGTTTCTTATACAACCCCATTGTTGCACGCGCCTGTTCTTCTTTTTTGTTTTTATATCGCTCTTTTATCTTTTGCAGTTCTGGTTCCAGTTTTTTCATTGCTGTCTGTGTTTTTGCCATTTTGTGCTGAAACGGAAACAAAACGAGCCGAACAAGAATCGTTACCATAATAATTGCCAATCCCAAACTATGGCTCGGTGAAATGTTTGTGAAAAACACAAGGGCATTAAAAAGGGGTTTATAAAAAAATTCAGTGTAAACAAATGTAAACATGTTATGGTAAGAGTTGTAATTTTCTTATAAGAAAAATGACGTCTTTTTTTATTTGAGCAAATGACGCGCCATTAGACAGAGGGAGCGCGCGTATAACAACATCATAACCGGGCCCCATAAAAGGAACAACAAAAAGTCTCAACACTTCCCGCGTCTTGCGTTTAACGGCGTTTCTCTCAATGGTTTTTCTCGAAACCGTTTTTGACACCACAACGCCGATTTGAGGTTCCCCAGCCCTTTTAGTTGGGAGCGCTTGCGCAACAAAAAAGAACGTTTGAGCTTTTCTGCCTTTTTTCAGAACAAGTTTATATTGTTTTGGGTTTTTTAGACGACTCGCGGCCGGGAGCATTGAGTTTCGCCTAAACCACAAGTCTTTTTCTTCCTTTTCTCCTTCTTCTGGAAAGAATCCGCCTGCCTGTTTTGCTTCTTTTTCTTATACGGAACCCGTGAGTTCTTTTGCGTTTTCTAGTTTTTGGTTGATATGTGATAGACATAATGTGCGACTCTATTATACACATTTAATCAACAATTTGTAAACAATCAGACCATAAATGTTTGATTTCCGCAATATTGAAAACTTCATGTAGAATATACTAATAATATTAATATGCACAACAACATTCCATATGTTTTTTGTACTTGAGTTATTATGAACCACAAAGATCTCTGGAAACAAGTATTAAACCAGATAGAGCTGGATACATCCAAGGCAAACTTTGCAACGTGGTTTCAGAACACAAACCTGGAAAGCATTGACGACGGGAGAGCTGTTGTCTCGGTGCCAAACGCCTTTGCCAAAGAGTGGTTGGAAAAGAAATACCACAAATCAATCGTGAGGGCGCTGCGCGGTCAAGCAAATTCCATCCGGTCTGTTGGGTATTTAATTTCTTCACAAAAAGACTTTGAAAAACAACACGTCAAACCGAACAGCAAGGCCGCTTTAAACGAGGAACAACTGGAGTTTAAGGAATTCTCGGTAGATCGGGAGACAAATCTCAACCCCAAGTACACATTCGACACATTCATCGTCGGCTCGTTTAACGAGCTGGCCCATGCCGCAGCCCTATCAATAACAAAAAACCTTGGTGCGTTGTATAACCCGTATTTCATTTACGGCGGCGTCGGGTTGGGGAAAACACACCTTCTACAGGCAATCGGCAACGAGGTAAAAAAAAGAAACCCAATCTTAAAAATCTTATATCTGACGTCTGAGAAGTTTATGAACGAGCTTATTTCGCTTATTCAAAACAGAGAGCCACTCAATTCATTTAAAGAAAAATACCGGAACGTCGATCTACTTATTATAGACGACGTTCAATTTATAGCCGGTAAAGCTAAAACGGAGGAAGAATTCTTTCACACTTTTAATGTGTTATACGAAAACGGAAAACAGATTGTGTTTTCGTCCGATCGTCCGCCGCAAGCGATCCCAAACCTGGAAGAGCGGCTTCGTTCAAGATTTGAGGCTGGGCTTATTGCCGATATTGGTGAACCAGAATATGAAGCGCGTCTCGCAATACTAAAGTCAAAGATTTCCGGGAGTGCGCGTCCATTATCTGATGAGGTGTTAGAATACATCGCTTCTGTAATACAAAAAAACATCAGAGAGCTTGAGGGGGCGCTTAATTTATTAAATGCAAAAGAAAAGGTTAAAGAGGCGCCTCTAACGCTCGATGAAGTAAAAAATACCCTCAATCAACTCAGCGCGCGCTCTCAACGGGTTGTTTCTACTCAACAGATACTAAAAGTGGTTTCGGTGTTTTATAATATTGACGAAAGAGACCTGCTGGCGCGAAGCAGGAAGCGTGAGATTGTAAAGCCGAGACAGGTGGCCATGTACCTTATTCGTGAAGACTTTAACGGATCTTACCCATATATAGGACAAAAACTTGGCGGCAGAGACCACACAACCGCACTGCATGGTTATGATAAAATTTCTAAGGCGCTAAAAAAAGACGCAAAACTTGTGGAAGAGTTGAGGTTAATCCGTGAAAAATTGTACAAATCATAAACCCAGACATCCTAATTGCTCCGCTTATAAAACACACATACACAGGTTATACAATAAAAGTTAGATTTTGTTTGATTAATAAAGCTGTTGTGTGTCTCTTTTTTTGGTATTGTTCACATATACCTCCCTACAGTAATAACAACTGTTTATATATATAGATTTTATTATTATCTCCATGCAGTTTGAGTGTCTTGTTGAAAACATTAAAAACGCTGTAAATATTGTTGAAAAAATCACCGGTAAAAATACAACAATACCCATTCTTAATTCTTTTTACATAGAGAGTTTAAGTAAAAACATCAATATCTCAACGACAAACCTAGAACTAGGAATTCAAACTCCAATAAACGGTATCGTGAAAAAAACAGGAGTGGTTGTTGTTCCTTCAAAGGTGTTTAGTTCTTTTATTTCCTCGCTTCCAATCAGAGAGAGAGTAATAGTCACTTCGGAAGGTAATAATATTGTTTTGGAAACAGAAAAACACCGAACAGTTATCAAAGGGTTTGACGTTGATGAATTTCCTCCGTTCCCTGTTATAGAAGAAATTTACAATATTCAAATAACAAAAACACATTTACTGGATGCCTTGAGACGGAGCATAATTGCTGCTTCTTATTTTAATACCAAACAGGAGCTTTCAAGTGTTTTTATTTCACGAAATAACGAGTTAACGTTTGCTTCCACGGATAGTTTTCGGCTGGCGGAAGAAAGAATAGAGAAAAAATACTTTGAGGCATCAAAAAACAATTTTTCCTTTCTCGTTCCGGTTCGAACAATAGATGAACTGGTGCGCCTGCTTGAGTTGGATAAAAGCGGCGTTGTTGCATTCAACGTGTCAGGCAACGGTATTGTTGTGTCAACAGAGTTGTTTACACTCTTTTCGCGATTGATCGAAGGAAAATTTCCTGAATATAAAGATATTGTTCCCGTTAGATTTAAAACAACGGCAGTTGCAAAAAAACACGACCTCGCAGATCATATTAAACAAGCCCGTGTTTTTTCTGGAAAACTCAACGAACTTAAATTAACAGTGGACCCGGAGGGTTTGATATGTTTTACAGCACAAGACAACAACATTGGCGAACATCAATCAAACATAAAAGCCAAAGTAACTGGAGAGAAGACAATTCTCTCTGTTAATTGGAAATACCTTTTAGATGGGGTGTCTGGTTTTAAGGAAGGGGAAATTTATATGGGTTTTAACGATCCTTTGGATCCGATTCTTTTAAAGCCAAACACACAAGGATCTTTTTTTCACATTATTATGCCCATGAGAGGAGTGTGACATGGCCCTTTTAAAACTTTCAAACCTTCTCAATAAAAGAGCGAAACAACTCTTGTGTAAAGAGGTTCGTGACAGCAAAGACATAGCCGAAATTGTACAACTTTTTTTAAACGAAAGAAGCGTAAAAACAGACATTTCCATAAAAAACATCAAATACACCGGAAACACTTTAACCTTAACGCTTGGTTCCAGTGTGTTAAAGTATCAACTCTACGCACTCGAGGAAGAATTGTTAGATCGTCTTAACAAAACATTTCCTTTCCGGGAACCATTTTCTAAAATTCGATTTCGATAGGAATCCGAAGCTCTCCCCGATTTCCTACATCGTCATACAATCTCAATGTTAGAATATTTTTGTTTCCTATCACACTGACCGTTTTAAGGTCAAGCAGTATCTTATTATATGTGTCTTTTTGCGATCGAACAAAATCCTCATTAAAGAAGACGTCAAGTTGCCCCAAAGCTCGCTTTGACGAAGCATTAATAAAAACCTCAACGGTATCGTTTGGACCAAACAATCCTTCTATAGGATGCCGGAGCGTTATAGTTGGCTCAAGCTCAGGCGAGTGAACGTTGTCAAAATCAGCTGGGACTACAGAGCGCTCATCTTCTTCGATGTTATTTTCTTCAACCCACTTTCGTACGGGTCCCTCCCAGTTTGTGTATTGAGAGTCTTGTTGGGGGTTTTGGGGTATGGGTCCTTGTGGGTTGTCTTTGTCTATCCAATGAAGTATTGTATGAACCGATCTAATAATCTTTTCTTCTCGAAAAACAGGGGGGGTAAAATCGGTTGCCAGTTTTCCAGACACTTTGTCTATCACATAGGTCTCCGACCCTCTCCACTCCGCATTTAGAACCGGCTTCCCGTTGTTTTCATATATTGGCGGATCCACAAACCCAACCTCCTCGGCGCGAACCCTGATAAGGGCATAATCCATAAACTCCCTCCAAAAAGGAGCAACGATAAAACCCGCGATTTTCTTCTCCATAGAAGAGTTGTCGTTGTTCCCAGCCCACGCGCCGACAGCAATTTTTGGGTTGTATCCAATAATCCAAGCGTCTCTAGAGTCGTTTGTCGTGCCTGTTTTCGCGGCAACGGCATACTGTTCGAAATAGAGCGGGGATTGTTGACCGAACGCAGGAGCTCTTGCTTCGTTGTCGCTGAGTATGTTTGTTACGGTGCGGCTGATTTCCGGCGTGAGCGCGCGCACAGGCATCGCCTCGTGTTTGAACAGCTCCGACCCATCGTTATTTTCAATCTTTAATATTGATGAGTATGGGACGCGCATGCCGTCAGCCGCAAACACCCCATATGCCGAGGTTAGTTCAAGTAGTGAAACCTCTCCGCCGCCGAGAACCAGCGTGAGACCGTAGCGATCCGGTTCGTTGAGTGTTGTTATGCCGAGGTCTTTGGCGGTTGCCAAAGCGTTCCCAAGCCCGGCAAGATAGAGTGTTTTTACAGAAGGAATATTGAGCGACTGGGCAAGAGCCTCTCTGAGCGTTACCGGCCCGCGGTATTTTTCGTCATAGTTTTGTGGTATATATGAGCCCGCTCCTTGTACAGCGAACTCTGTTTCCAAGTCAAACACGGTGGTGTTTGGGGTATATCCTTTTTTGAATGCCGTCGCATACACTATTGGTTTGAATGCAGACCCGGGTTGTCGGCGGGCGAGAGTAACATTGAAATTTCCTTCCCGTTCCGTATCAAAGTAATTTCTGGAACCAACCATTGCAAGCACCTCCCCTGTTCGCGGGTTGATGGCCACCAACCCCGCATTCGTCGCGCCAAACTGTTGCTCGTTGATTTCTCCGTAACGGGCCACAATCTCTTCCGCTCGTTGTTGTAACTGAAGGTCAAGAGTTGTTGTGACTCGAAGTCCTTTCCCTTTGATAAAGTTTTCATCGAAAAGACTTTCCAGTTGTTCGCGCACATATATCACAAAGTGCGGCGCCTTGATGCCGCGATCAGAAGGAGGCCTGAACGAAACACGCTCATTCTTTGCCTCTTCAAGCTCCTCTGTTGTTATAAACCCAAGCTCAAACATTCTTCTGATGGCAATATTTTTACGTTTCTCGAGCTCGTCTCGGTGATTCCCGTACGGCGAATAATACGAGGGAGCTTGTGGAAGGGACGCGAGATAAGAAGCCTCCGCCAATGTTACATCTGCGCTGGACTTTCCAAAGAATGTTTGTGCGGCCGCCTCCACGCCGTACGCGTTTGAGCCATACGGTATTTCATTAAGATAGAGCCCTAATATTTCGTCTTTGGAGTACACCCCGTCGAGCTTTGCGGCTATGACGATTTCTTTTGCCTTTCTTGTAATTGTTTGTTTCGGAACGAGCAGCGTGTTTTTTACCAACTGTTGCGTTATTGTTGATCCGCCTTGCTCGATTTTGCCGCTCAACACATCAACAATGAAAGCTCTCAGCATTGAGAGAGGACTGATTCCTTTGTGCGAGTAAAAGGAACTATCCTCGAGCGCAACAGTAGCGTTTTTCATATGCCGGCTGATTTGGTTGAATGGAACAACCGTGCGTCGTTCTTCCCCATAGATTTCCCAAAGCAGTTCCTCTCCGCTCCTGTCGAATATTTTGGTGGATTGCACAACTTCTCTCTCCTGAAAGTTATTGATGCTTGGCACATCAACAAGCCAGAAAAAAAGAAAACCCGCCGCAGCAGTAAGGGTTGTCAAAATAGCGGCGGCGTATATAAGCGGCAACAACAGCCGCCCGCCGCGCTTTCGTTTCATTATTTTTTGTTTTGCGGTTTTTGCCACTCTGTCTATAAGACTACATAAAGCCCGCCAGTTACAAGGAAGGCCGGCGGTGCCCGCCCCCATCATTGGGGCTCAAAAACATTCGCCTGTTTCCTGGACAGGCGAATGTTTTACTTATACAAAATCCTCATCAAGCGCGTCCAAATCCTCATCAACTTCATGGGTGGCATCTTCTATCTCGCTGTTTTCTTGTGGGAAACCCTCTTCTTCAAACCATTCTTCTTCCTCCAGAGCGGTAAGAACATCGTATTGGCGCATTTTTGCGAATAGATTGTGTTTAATCGGATTATGTAGGAGACCTTTTTGCAACTATTTCTTTCTTAACAGGAAAGCAAATCTGTGTAAAGGCGTTGGTTATGCTGTGGATAATTTGTATATTGCGTTTGGAAAACACTCAACGCATAGCAGCAGACATGTTCAGCGCAGCTGATGCCAAAGCTATTGCAACAGCATCATACACATCGTCAGGCCCGAGATCTTCTTTGAAACGCAATATCTTTTTTACCATACCGCTCACCTGCGTTTTATCCGCCTTTCCATAACCAGTGAGCGCCACTTTTACCTGCAGCGGCGTTGGTTCTATGGTGGGTATGTGTTTTTGCGCCAAAAGCACCAATATGACGCCTCTGGCCTCGGCGACTGACATCGCTGACTTGCTATTGACGGTAAAGTACAACGTTTCAACTCCGGCCAAGGAAGGGGTGGCTCGTTCCAACACCTCCAAGAGTTGTCTGTAGATCAAATCAAGCCGCTCCCCCTTCGTTTTAAGAGGAGATGTCTTGATGAGTCCGCTTTCCACCAACTTGTCTTGGGTGTTTGTGTGGTCGATCACCGCGTACCCCACACGCTCGAGCCCGGGATCAATTCCAACAACCTTCATGTTTTTTTCTCGTTTGTGAAGACGTTTTGGACGTCGTCATGGTTGTTTAACGCGTCAAGTAATTGCATAAAATAATCCTTGTCTTTTGGACCGAGGTCTACCAGCAAATGCTTTTTCGGAGCCCATATACCTCTTACGTGGTCAAACGCCCAAAGCACGCTTCCCGGAGACGCTAGCTTTCCATGATGGGAGTTCAGTATATGTTTTATTTCTCCTAAAGATCTATTTGTGTTGTCTGTAATTCCCAACACAAGCATAGCAACCCCTCCCGGTCCATAGGCTTCGTACAGGAATTCTTCCAGCTTTGTTTCGCCTTCCCCAGTCCCGCGGCGCATTGCCCGCGCAATATTTTCTGACGGCATGTTTAACGATTTGGCTTTTTCAATGGCCTCTCGGAGTTTTGTATTCCCGGACGGGTCCGTTCCCCCTTCTCGAGCCGCCACAGCAATCAGTCGCGACAGCTTTGAGAACAGCTGTCCACGGCGCTCATCCGCCGCCGCTTTTTTGTGTTTGATTTGAGACCACTTGGAATGTCCTGACATTATTTGCACATCTCCAGTTAAAAAAACTCCTTAAAGTGTGTAATAAGATAATGGATAGCGGATCTATCGTCTTAAGGCTTAGGAATCTTTCCGTAACTTCTCGCTTTGCGATAATATTATACTTTTTGCTTGGTTGCAATGCGACACGTCTCGTATTGAGAAACTTGTCTCGCCTGCAGTTTGCACAGTAATATTTCCAAAACCAAGGAAAGTCGCAAGTATGTTTGGGATAGAAACCGTCACATCTTGCACGCGTGTCAGTGAAAACTCGGAGATTCTTCTATGAAACAGCGCCACCTGATCAATATCAATGACCCGCTCTGTGGTAATAACCCAAACGTCCAGCCAGTATTTTATCCAGACCACAAATAACCAACCCACAACAACCATCCAATAAAGAGTGATTATGAAAAACAAAAAAGGCCCAACCCCGCCGCCAGGCAGTTTTTGAAACAAACCCCCAAACAGAACGAGTATTATGGGAATCAAAAAAAGCAGCACCGTGGCAACAACCTGTCCCGCTATAACAATCCAGTGCCTGTGGAGCACCAACAACACCTTTTCGTTTTTTTTAAGTTCAATCACAGTTGCACATTGAAACCAAGGTCATTCCACGGCACCTTCAGAAATGCCATAAAAGAAAGAAACGCCAACGCCACCGTCATCGCGACAAACATTCTTGTGTACACTCGCCCCTCTTTGCCGGGTGCGCTGTATTTTCTTACGTGGTGTAGAATTGCCGCGGTAAAGGCCGCATAACCTACAAGGAACAGAACATACAATAGCAGCGCTAGCCGAAACATGTTTTTTTAGAAGAATCTTGATTGTTTATCATTTGATACATCTATCCCAAGATGTTTAAACGCATGGATGGTAGCCACCCTTCCCTTGGGAGTGCGCTCAATAAACCCAAGACGGATAAGGTATGGCTCGTAAACCTCTTCTATGGTGCCGACATCTTCCGATATGGAAGCCGCAAGGGTATTTAAACCAACAGGCCCTCCTCTATGCTTGATGATCAAAGATTTAAGAAGTCTTCGGTCCTCTCCATTCAGTCCTTTTTCATCAATATCCAACAACTCCAGCGCCTCCATGGCTATTGCGCGGGTGATTTCCTTGCTTCCAACGACGTCGGCGACATCACGGCAACGCTTCAACAGCTGGTTCGCTATCCTCGGGGTGCGACGGCTCCGAAGAGCAATCTCCCGGACGGCATCTTTTTCGGTTAAGATGCCCAATATATTGCTCGAGCGCTCCACTATGTTTCTGATGTCGCTTTCATCATAAAACTCAAGTCGAAACACGCCCCCGGAAAAACGTGATCTTAAAGGCGAGGAAAGAAGAGAGATACGTGTTGTCGCGGCAATCAATGTAAAAGACGGGAGGTCTAACTGGATTGTTCTGGCCGACGGTCCTTTCCCGATAATAATGTCAAGCGCCCCGGATTCCATCGCTGAATATAACATTTCTTCGGCAAGCTTGTTTATGCGGTGAGCCTCGTCAATAAATAATATATCCCCCTCGGAGAGATTTGTAAGAAGCGCGGCAAGATCTCCGACACGCTCTATCACCGGGCCGGATGTGACTTTTATCTGCGCATTCATTTCTTTTGCCACAAGGTGCGCTAAAGTGGTTTTGCCGAGCCCAGCAGGCCCATACAAAAGCAGGTGCTCAACAGGTTCTTTGCGCTTTTGCGCCGCCTCGATGAGAACCGACAATGCTTTTTTGACTTGCTCCTGCCCCACATACTCTTTCCACCGCCTCGGACGCAATGCAGCGTCCAGGCGTCCAGGCTCAGGTCTTTCTCCGACTTTCTCTTTTTTGTTTTTATTGGGGGGGGTTGACACGCGCAGGTTTTTTTGTTAGACTAAAGTGTTATTGATTTTTACCTAAAAATGGCTTTTTGCCAGAACACTCTGGGCAATTGAGGTTATCCTTATCTGGGCCGTCTTCCAGCCTAGGACAGCTTGGCCTCTCGCTTTTGCGAGAACAGCTCCGCTGCTCCTCGAAGAAGGCTCCCTAGCTCCGCGCATCATTGCTTGCCGGAGCGGTTGCCCGGAGCGTTCTGGCCGTAAAGGCGTCAAAATGTCTTAAAACTCGCCGGCAACGCGAATAAGCTCGGCAACGCTGGTAATTCCTTCGGCTGCTTTTAGTATACCGTCTTGGTGCAACGTTAGCATCCCTTGTGCTCTTGCGGCATCCAACACCTCTGCCTCCGAGGGATTTTTAAAAATCAGTTTTTCGATTTTTTCGTCAATCGCAAAAACCTCAAATATGCCGATGCGGCCCTTAAATCCAACCATATTGCAGGCCTCACAACCGTCCGCCTCCCAGAATTTTATATGTTGTAAGTCCGGCCTCTTGTATGGTTTTGGAAGCCCTTTTAGTATTCGTTCCGCATAGTCAAGGTCTCTTGCGGAAGGCGCGTACTGGTGTTTACATTGTTGACACAGGTGCCTGATCAATCTTTGAGCAATGGCCACGTTTATGGCCGGAGCTATGATGTTTGGTTTGGCGCCGATGTCAATGAGTCTTGGGATTGTTGCCGGAGCATTGTTGGTGTGGAGAGTGGAAAATACAAGGTGTCCGGTGAGTGCGGCATGTAAAGCGGTGCGCGCGGTTTCGAGGTTGCGGATTTCTCCAACGAGTATGACATCAGGATCTTGTCTGAGAATTGACTGGAGGCCGGTTTCGAACGTATATTTTCCGTTGGTATCCACTTGTGTTTGGGTGATGCCCTTGATATGGTATTCAACCGGATTTTCAATAGTTACAATGTTGATTTGGGGCGAGTTTATCTTTTTTATGAACGCGTACAGCGTTGTGGTCTTTCCAGACCCTGTCGGTCCCGTCGTTAAAATCATGCCGTTAGGTTTTCGAATTTCCTTGGAAAGCAGTTCGTAAACCGGTTGCTGCATGCCGAGCTCTTCAAGCGAAAGACTGATGGTTTTGGGATTAAGTAAACGCAGCACCGTAGTTTCCCCAAAAGGACCCGGAAGTGTTGAGGCTCGTATCTCAATATCCTCGTCCGCGGCGCGTATGGTAAAGCGCCCATCCTGCGCACTGTCGCGGACGTTCAGCTTTAACCCCGACAGCAGTTTAATACGAGAAAGGAGCAACTTATACAACTCATGCTTAAACGATGTTATGTTGTGGAGCATGCCGTCAAGGCGGAGGCGCATGGTCACCGTTTCTTCCGAGGGTTCAATATGGACATCTGATGCGCCAAGTTTAAGGCCGCTTGCCAGAATAAGTTGCAGCAGTTCCGTTGTGTTCATTCGCGGCCCTTTTGCAATGAGGTCTCGGAGCAATTCAGCTACATTGTCAAAAATTTTTAAACGTTCTCCAAGCTCAGCCATCTGCGATTTTCCGATGACAATCATTCCCTCAAAAGTTTCCGTCCCTTTTGTGATTTCCCTATATCTTTCCCACGTGTGTTGTAGCCCTGCAGGCGAAGACAAATAAAGGTTAAAACTGTAACCGTTTTTCCTCAACTCTGTAAGGAAGGATTTGGTGTGCGGAAGCGTCGGGTTTTTAACAGCAATGTCAAGGATTCTCCCTTTTCTTCTTATGATAGCGACGCCATTTTCTTTGGCTATTTGTTCGGATATCGTGTTCAGCGCCTCAAGATCAATTGAGGCGCGAAACAAGTTCACGTATGGGATTTTATACTTTTCGGAGAGAATGCGGGCAAGATCTTCTTGTTCTCTTTTTTTAATTACTTCAAGCTGTTCTTCCTGTTTTTTTTCATCGAATGTCACCACTCTGTCATTGTATCCTATAGGGTTGTCTTGAGCAATTTCCTTGCCTCGAGTTCTGCTTCTGTGAAGCTGTTAAAATCAGGAATAAGGAAATAGTCGCTTTTCGGAACGACTCCCAACTTAGATGAGAGCACGGAAAGAGCCCGGGCATCTTTTGAGTAAATGAGCCCTCCAACCGATTCCTTCGGCGATCCCTGCCAGAGCACCACTACAAAACGAGGAAGTCCCGCAAGCGCCGCGATAACGCTCGTCATCGGAAAAATAGCCGTTGGAGCAGTGTTCGTCTTTGTGAAATCTGATGGAGCAAGAAAAGACCAAAAAGTGTTCAGCTCCTTTTCCGTACGAGCACGGGCAAGTAACCTGGAAAGGAGCGGCAAAGAACTGACACCAGCCGGTTGTGGCGGCGTGCCCCCTTTTTTAAGAAAGAAGAATTCTTGTCCGTTTGTATTTCTGAGGCGCGAGGCAAGAGTTTTTTTTGCCTCATCCTCATTTAAAAATCCTATAGCAACAACCAAATCACTTTCCGGCAGCATTTGTTCAAATGCGAAACTGCTTTTTGTGATGGGATTATAACTTGTAAAAAATACCACCAGCTTCTCGCCCTGTTTCTCATATCGGAGCTCCTCAATCGGGAAGCGGCTGGTGTCAATAGAGACCGCGAAGTCCTTGGGGGCCAGCGCTTCGTCTTCAAAAAGCGCATGCCAACTGCTCCGCACTGATTCTTCTCCACCGACGATAAACACTTTTTCGCCGCCGGCCTTCCTTATGGCGAATGCGGCGAGCAGTATCTCGTCTGAAGTATCATCGGGCACAAGAACAGCAACACTGTTCGCGTTGTCTATTTTTTCCTTTAAATCGCGCATGCTCACGGATTATTCTTATCATATAAAGGCGGTTGTCGCAATACTTTCTTATGGGGCTTGGTTTGGTTTGGGGCGTTGTCAGCCGGCGTTGGTGTGTTGACACATCGGGCTTTAAGGTGTATAATTACCGCAAATCAACAACCGCTCTTTCTTTGCAAAAAAGAAAGAGCCAGAAGGAAGGAAATGCAATGAAAGCTCTTTTGATGTTTTTGGTCGCGGCATGCGTGCTTGCTTTGCCGGCGGCTGTCTACGCCGGCGGTTGTCACTATCACGGCAGCCGGCTGTGCTGTTTCGAGCACGGCCGTAGCGCCTATGGCGGCTACGACGATGGCTACAGGAACTACGGTGACTCCGGCAATCTTCTCGAGTATCGGCTTGAGTCGGCAGCTGCTGATGGAGCAGCGGGACTCATCCGAACAGTAAGTGGCGCCGTAATTACCGGCGCACAGCAAAGAATGTTTCAGGCCACCGAGCCGTCCGGAAAAACCGGTTGCCAGCCGCACGACGTAGAATGTCGGCGGCAAGCGGGAGCAGAAGCAGGTCGGCTGGCCGGTCTTTCCAGATCGGCTGCCGTTGCAGAGCAGGAGGCATATCTGCAGGCGCTGTGTGATGCACACCCAGCATCTGCAGAGTGTCGAAGGTGAGCAGTCGCGTGTCGCACGCGATAGGGAGCGGCAGTGCTTTTAAGCAGTGCCGCTCTTTTTGTTTTCATGTTCTGGGCGGCGTGCTAACCTAAAACCATGCTTGTTGAGATTAACACAACATCTGAACGGGAGACGAAAAAAGTGGCAGCATTGCTGGCGGAGGAAATAATGAAAGAAAAGCTTCGCCGCCGACACGCACTCATCATTGCCCTTATCGGAGAGCTGGGCGCCGGAAAGACCACATTTGTTAAGGGGTTTGCACGCGGTCTTCATATTGCGGGGCGTATATTGTCTCCAACGTTTACCCTGCTTAAGGTTCACCCCTTGGAGGCAAAATACTACAGTTTTTTGTATCATGTCGATTGTTACCGAATTACCGCAAGGGACGTAAAACGGGCACTTGGATGGGAAAAACTTTTAAAAGACCGAAGGAGTATCGTTGTTGTTGAGTGGGCTGACCGCATAAAAAAACTTTTGCCAAAAAGGCGCATTGACGTGTTTTTCTCTTGCAGCAACAAAACCTCTAGAACGCTAAAGATGGTGTTTCATGAGTAAAGAAAAAAATACAATTGTTCTTTTGGATATGCACGCGCTCATACACCGCTCTTATCACGCGTTGCCGGAACTTACAAATGCGGAGGGAGAACCGATTGGAGCGGTGTACGGAGTATCATCCGTTCTCCTAAAACTTATAAGAGAACTGAAGCCAACACACCTAGCGGCGGCATTTGATCTGCCGGAACCCACCTTTAGGCATATTGCATATGAGCAGTATAAGGCCCATCGTGAAAAAGCACCCGACGAGCTCATAAAGCAATTTGAAAAAGCGCGTGATATTGTACGCGCTTTCAACATACCAATCTACGAAGCGCCCGGATTTGAGGCCGACGACATTATTGGCACACTGGCCGATCTCCTTAAAAAAGAGAAAGGCACGCGTGTCATCATAGCGTCAGGGGATCTTGATACTCTCCAGCTTGTTGAAGGGGAAAAGGTGACTGTGTACACGCTTCGCAAAGGCATTCAAGACACGATTATATATGATGAGCAGGCTGTCATGGACCGTTTTGGTTTTTCCCCATCCTTCCTCGCTGACTTTAAGGGGTTGAAAGGGGATCCATCGGACAACATCATCGGCATAAAAGGGATTGGCGAAAAAACGGCGGCACGTTTGGTTGGCGAATACGGATCTTTGGAGAATTTTTATACAAAGACAAAAGACCAAAAACCGGAGTGGCTTTCAGAGCGACTGTATCAAAAACTCTGCTTAGGCAGGGAGGACGCGTTTTTTTCAAAGGAACTCGCGCTTATCAGAAAAGACGCGCCGATTCGGGCAACGTTGAGCGGTCTTACGTGGTCCTTCCCAAAAGAAAGCGTGAAGAGCGTTTTTATGAAATTGAACTTTAAAAGTTTACTTTCCCGCTTGCCAGACACTTCCACAGCCGGTGGCGAACTTCTCGCGGACAGCAATGATCCCAAAACTGAAACCGCAGTCAAGGCGTTCAGCGCCGACAAAAGAAACTTTCAGCTGGACATAGCGTCCGCGGGCGCCGTGTCTGTGTATATGGCTGAAGACGGAGCAGCGTTTTTTTTGTGTGATGAAAGGACGCTGTGGAGAGCAGAAACATCCGAAAAAGTGATTTTTTTTAGGACAGCGTTGGAGCATATAAGAAAGAACCCGATATTCATCGGTCACGATCTAAAAGGTTTTTTTAGATTTCTCCTGCGCAACAACATACCCCTCCCGGAAACGTATTTTGATACCATGGTCGCTTTTTGGGTGCTTTATCCGGATGTCCAACATCCAAAGTTGTTCGATTTGTCTGACCGCTTTCTTTTTCAGCGCCCGGACACGGATGCCCGGCACGCAATATTACTCCCTGTGATTGAACGAAAACTGCGCCAAGAACTTGAAAAAGCAGAGATCCATAACGTCTACTTTGACATGGAGCTGCCGCTTATTCCTGTCCTTGCAATGATGGAGGAACACGGAGTTGAGTTTAAAGCGGAAGTGTTACACGCGATTTCCAAAGATGTACGGCAGCGTCTGTATGCGCTTGAAAGGGAAATATTTAAACTTGCCGGGGTCAGTTTCAATATCCAATCTCCCAAGCAACTTTCCGAGCTGTTATTTTCTAAGCTCAGGCTTGAATCAAAAGGGATCCGAAAAACAGCCGAAACCAAGGCCCCTTCTACCAGGAACTCGGAACTCGCAAAGCTAAAAGAAGCGCATCCGATAGTCTCAAAAATAATCAGTTTTCGTGAGCTTTCCAAGCTCCTTTCAACCTATATTGAAACGCTTCCAAAGCTTGTTGGAAGCGATGGGAGAATCCACACGCAATTTAACCAGACGGGAACTGTCACTGGCAGGCTTTCCTCCAAAGATCCAAACCTTCAAAACATTCCTATAAGAACCAATGAAGGGGAGGCGATTCGAAGAGCTTTTGTTGCAAAGAAAGGTTACGAGTTTGTTGCATTTGATTATTCCCAAATTGAGCTTAGAATTGCAGCCTCCTTCGCTGGGGATGAGGTTATGATGAATGCCTTCAAGGAAGGGAAGGATATCCACCGCCTTACGGCGGCAGCCATAAACCACATTATGCCCGAGGAGGTAACGCCACTTATGCGGCGACGCGCTAAAACGATCAATTTCGGCATTCTCTATGGAATGGGAGAAAATGCTTTATCTGAACTTATTGGCGTCACAAGGGCCGATGCGCGGGCGTATTTGGATGCTTATTTCCGAAACTTTAAAGGAATTGCTCAATATATAAAGAAGACGAAAGAGCGCGCTCGTGAAAAAGGATATGTTGAAACCCTTTATGGAAGGCGCCGGTATCTTCCGGGGATTCGTAGCAAAGAGTTCCGAGTCGTGCGCGAAGCCGAACGCATGGCGGTAAATGCGCCGGTGCAAGGAACCGGGGCCGATATTATAAAGCATGCCATGCTCGCCATTGAGAAAGAGTTTCGTTTGCTGGGCGGCAGTCGTGATGTGAGGATGCTGCTTCAAATACACGACGACCTGCTTTTTGAAATCAGAAAGGGCGTAGTTGTCCAGTCCGCCAGAAAAATAAAGGACATTATGGAAACAGCCGCCGCTCTCGCCGTTCCACTGGTGGTAGAAGTAAAAAGAGGCGTGAATTGGACAGACATGAAGGAGTTGCGCCTATGATATAATAGAAGGAATGTATCTGGATGAACGAACGCGTGGCCAGGGGCAGCTCAGCGCAAAAGCGGGCGAGAGGACGCCTCGCTGGACGAAGTCATTGTTTGTAAAGTTTTTTCTGGCGCTTATTTCTCTTTCTTTAATACCGGCCGCGCTTGTGGCGGTGTTCACAGCCGCGGCGTATCAGGTGGTTCTTCGGGGTTATGTTGCGCCGGAAGTCGTCAACGAGCTTACGCAAAACCTTATCACACAGGCCATTCTCGTATTTTTGTTTATCACCGTTATCGCCCTTTTTGTGGCGTTTTTGCTTTCACAAAGCATTACTCGCCCCTTAAGAACTCTCGCGACTGCAGTTGAACGAATTGTGAAAGGCGATCTTGATCTTTCTTTTAAGATCACGCGTGAAGACGAGATCGGCGCTCTCGGACATTTTTTTAATGACATGGTCGTACAGTTGAAGGAAGTTGCTGAACGGCAAAAGGCCATCAACCGTGTAAAATCTGAATTTATCTCTATCACCGCGCATCAGCTGCGAACGCCTTTGTCCGCTATGAAGTGGTCGTTGGGAATGTTTCTTGACGGCGACTTGGGGCCTGTAACCAAAAAGGAGCGCGAAATGCTTGAGCGGGCTTATAAAGAAAATGAACGCATGATCCGTCTTGTAAATGATTTGCTCAACGTCGCTCGAATTGAAGAGGGCAAGTTTGGTTATTCATTTGCGCCGCTCAATGTAAATTCTTTCCTCAATAGGCTGGTAAGCAACTATGCTTTAACGGCAGAGCATAGGCATTTAACAGTGTCGCTGAATCTCCCAAAGACAAGCTATACGATATACGCAGACGAGGAAAAACTCTCCATCGCCATAGGAAATGTCATTGAGAACGCGCTCAAGTATACTCCCGAGGGCAAACATATCGACGTCACGTTATCAGCGCAAAAAAGAGACTTTCTTCTGCTGAAGGTGAAGGATGAAGGCGTTGGAATTTCCAAGGAGAATTTGAAACGCATTTTTACCAAGTTTTTTCGATCACAAAAGGTGATCCAGATGGAAACACAAGGAACAGGTTTGGGTTTGTTTATAACAAAGAATATCATTCGCAGGCACGGCGGAAAAGCCTGGCTTACATCCGAAGAGGAAAAAGGAACAACGTTTTTTATCACATTACCGCTTCGCTCGGAACTTGTTCCCGATAAGGAGCTTTCGTATGAAGAGTTCATTGAGGCCTTTTAACATCACGGTTTTCTATAACCATATGCTGTAAAGCCGCTTAGGATATGGGGCGTTTTATCTGACGTGTTGTGCGTGTTGGTTGTTCCAATCAACGCTAGACTGATGATTTTTCCTGTGATACGCTTATGTATATGATGGACGAGGACAAAGGGGGTGATAAGAAAACAGATTCAAAACGATATGCAATGCCTATCTCGTCGCTTCAAAAAGCAGGCGAAACGTCGGTGCTTATTATTGAGGATGATAAATTTCTTCGCGATCTTATGATGGAGAAACTGGCCAAAGAGGGATACACGGTCTACGGCGCGATTACCGGCGAAGAAGGCCTTAAACAGATAAAGGACAAAAAACCAACACTGACGCTTTTGGATCTGGTGCTGCCCGGAATGGACGGTTTTGAATTGTTAAAAACTTTAAAAGAAGACGGCACCATAGGAAATGCCCCCGTTATTGTGCTTTCAAATCTTGGAACAAAAGAGGACATTGATCGGGCAATGGAGCTGGGCGCCAAGGATTTTCTGATAAAGGCGCATTTTACACCCGCGGAAATTGTAGAAACGGTAAAGAAAACAATTCAGGAATCATATCTCTAGAGTCTGCGGCGTTTTCGAGAGCAAAGCACTGTCCAATATATACTGTCGAGGTTTAAGTGCCAACGCGCTCATTTGATTTTTGGGTGTAAGGTTTCGAGTACAAATTTTGTCCTATGCTGTATTTTTTTTATGGCGACGACTGGAGAGCGTCTCTCAATGAAGTAAATAAGACAATCGGCCAGTTTGGAAAAGAAACTATACAAAGCGGTCATATAGTTTTTGATTTAGAGGAGGCGCCCGTTGAGGTATTGGAAAATGTTCTTGTTTCCAATTCTCTCTTTTCTAACAGACAATTGCTTGTGTTGAAGCATCTTTTTGGGGCGCCGCATGCGCACGACTTTTTTGTAAATAACATAAAGCGTTTTCGAGACTCGGACGACGTGTTTATAGTTTGGGAACGCGGCAGACTTGACGGTGCCGTTGTTAAAACTGAAGCGATGAAAACGCTTTTAGCGAATAGCCACTCAAAGGAATTCCGTCTGAAGCTTCGGGATAAAGCGCCCCTGCCTCCCCGCCGCATGATATATGAATTTGTGGACGCGTGGGTTGGAAAAGATAGGCCGCGGGCCATTTATTTGTTTCATGTCCTTATTGCCAACGGCGTTGGCCCGGAGGAACTTTTTTGGGCGCTGGTTTGGCAGATTCGAAATATCTTGGCAGTAGCATCGTTGCTTAAGGAGCACATGAACGCAGAGGACATAAAACGCACGACCGGCCTTCATCCATTTGTTGTAAAAAAGAGCATTGCGCAGAACAGGACAACGCCGCACGGATTTCCAGCAACCTCTCTTGCAAAACTTCGTGTGATCGATGAAAGGGTAAAAAGAGAGTCCGCAAAGTTAGAAGAACTTCTTTTGCACTTCCTGCTTACAACGTAGGCGGATGAGATTTACAATTCCTTATTCACTGCCCGCGACAGGCGCGCTTTTTTTCTGCTCGCTGTGTTTTTTTTAATGATCCCTGTCTTTGCTGCTTTATCCAGCGTCTTATAGACTTGCGGCAAGAGCGCTGACGCCTCTTCTTTTTTCTTGTTTGTGATTGCCTTTTTGAGACGCTTTATTGCTTCTTTCAGTCGGCGGCTTTGCTGAAGATTTCTTGTGTGTCTTCGTTCAGCTTGCCGGAGCGCCTTTTTTGCAGATCGTGTATTTGGCATGAAATAACAACGGAATCAAACATTAAAATCGAATATCGTGTAAGGTGATACGCGTATTATATCAGCGGCACGGGCCATCGTCAAGCAGTCTTGGAGGGTCCGCCGAAATAATCAACTCCCTCTATAAGTATAGATATGAAACACCAGGTGTCTCATTTTGAGATTATAAGGTCCGCAACAAGTCACGAAGTTCTTTTGCCTTTTCAAACTCAAGGTTGGCGGCGGCTTCCAACATTTCAGCCTCGATCTCTTTTTTGAGCGCTACGAGCGATCTTTTTTGATTGCCTTTCTTTGTTTTGGCAAACAATTCCTGCAGTTGGGCATCCAGAGTTTTTTTCTTAAAGCGTTTTCTTTCGCCAAACAAGGCCGGACGCATCGCCTTTTTTAACGCCTTTGGTATGATGCCGTGTTTTTTATTATAATCCTGCTGGTGAGCTCGTCGTCTTGCTGTTTCTTCCATTGCTTCCTTCATAGCATCGGTTATCGTATCAGCAAAGAAAATGGTTCGCCCTTGGGGATGGCGCGACGCTCTTCCCATAGTTTGAATAAGCGTTGTTTTATTTCTTAGAAACCCTTCTTTGTCGGCGTCCAATATGCATACCAACGAAACCTCTGGAAGATCCAGGCCCTCTCTTAGGAGATTTACTCCAACCAACACATCGTATGTTCCTTTTCTTAAATCTCGAAGGATTTCGGGGCGCTCCAGCGTTTCAATGTCCGAATGGAGCCACGCGACGCGAATTCCTTTTTGCTTCATATAGTCGGCGATATCTTCTGCGTTACGTTTGGTCAGCGCTATGAGAAGCGCCCGTTCGTTTTTGTGTATGAGTTTCTGAGTTTCCTCTATGGCATCGCGGATTTGGTGTTTGGTTGGTAAAATTTCAACGGTCGGATCAAGCAACCCTGTTGGACGAACAAGCTGTTCTATGACAGGCCCCCTTGCCAGCTCGTATTGAGCGGGCGTTGCGCTGATGTATATAGTTTGTCCGATTTTTTTCTCAAACTCTTCAAATGTAAGCGGCCGATTATCAAGCGCTGACTTAAGCCTAAAACCATTTTCCACCAGCACGAGCTTTCGCGCTCTATCGCCGTTATACATTCCCCTGATTTGCGGAATGGTGATGTGCGATTCATCTATACAGGTAAGGAAGTCGTCCCCGAGATAATCCAGAAGAGTAAATGGGGGTTCGCCGGCGGCTCTAAACGAGAGGTGTCTGGAATAATTCTCAATGCCCGCGCTGTAGCCCGTTTCGCTCAGCATCGCCATGTCAAAACGTGTGCGTTTATGTAGGCGCTCGGCTTCAAACGCTTTTCCCTCTTTTTTAAGCTCTGCGATGCGGCTCTCCAATTCCTTTTCAATGTTTTTTATCGCCACCTTGAGGGCGGCGTTTGGTGTGACAAAATGTTTGTTGGGGAAAAAGAGCGCCCGTTGCTGTCGTGTCGCTGCACTATAAGATGTGGCGTTTTTTCTTTCCGTAATGCGCTCAATGGTGTTTCCGTGGAATTCAATTCTTGTTCGTGTTTGTCCGTCGGGAGACATTACTTCTATAACATCTCCTTTTACACTAAATGTACCAGCGGCTCCTTCAATGTCGTTGCGTGTATATTGCAGATCCGCAAGTGCGCCAAGAAACTCTTTTCTTATAACTGTATTCCCGACAGTTACTTCGTGTGCCATATTTTTATATTCAGCCGGGTTGCCCAGCCCATAAATGGCTGACACGGAGGCGACAACAATGCAGTTTTTCGCGCTTAAGAGCGACGCCGTGGTCGCATGCCGCAACTGGTCGATGAAGTCATTGATACTGGCGCTTTTTTCAATAAAGGTGTCGGTTGAAGGAATATATGCCTCCGGTTGGTAATAATCATAGTAGGACACGAAATAATGGACGGGGTTTTGAGGGAAAAACTCCTTCAGCTCCTCATAGAGTTGTGCGGCAAGCGTTTTATTGTGTGAGAGCACCAGTGTTGTTTTGTTTGTTTGAGCAATGACATTTGCTATGGTAAATGTTTTTCCGGATCCGGTAACTCCGAGCAGTGTTTGGTTTTTTATTCCGCTGCGAATCCCCTCGGCAAGTTGTTTTATTGCCTTTGGCTGATCCCCGGCTGGTTTAAATGGCGAGTGCAGCGCAAAAAGTTTATTCATAAATTATATTTTGTAGCATATTATTTTTAACGGTATATTATATCTATATATGATAGCGCACATTGAGGGCAATATTGTTTTTCGGGGAAGCCGTTTTGTTATTGTCGAAGCGGGCGGCATTGGCTATCGCGTCTTTATTTCAAAAGAGGCAATGAAAAGCATTCCTGAGAAAGGTTCGAGCGTGAAATTTTTTACACATCTTCATACAAGAGAAGACACCATGGAGCTTTACGGATTTTTGACGTTTGCTGAGCTTGAATTTTTTGAGCTGCTCATTTCTATTTCCGGCATTGGGCCAAAACTGGCGTTGGGTGTTCTTGGTGTCGCTCCCCTTGACAGCATTAAAAGAGCAGTCGCCTTTGGGGAAGTCGAGCATCTTGTGAAAGTTTCGGGCATTGGCAGGAAAATAGCGGAGAAGATTGTGCTAGAACTCCGGGATGTTTTGAAGGGGAGCACTGAAACGGCGCCGGAGTTTTTTGAGGCGGAATCGGATGCGCTTGATGCCCTCGTTGTGCTTGGATATAAAAAACAAGAAGCGCGCGAGGCGTTAAAGAAAGTGCCCAACAGTGTCACGAACGTCGAACAACGCATCACTTTGGCTTTAAAAGCAATGGGAAAGAAAACGCGGCGTTCTTAAGGGTTGAGCTTGCTTAGGGGTTTCCGTCGGGATATACTATGGAAGCCACGCTTATAAGGCGGAAAAGCGCGGCCTTTATTTTTTTACCAGGCAGTTTATGGCAAAAAGCGGGCTTCCTAAAAGCATCCGAAAGCATGTTCGAACGAAAAAAGCCGAAATCCGACGGCGCCTTATTAGTGATGACGAAAAGAAGCGCGCTATAAAGGATTTATACGATGAAGTATTAAAACAGGTAAAGCCGAAAAAAAATGACACGTAGTCTTTTTGACACACGCCAAAGGTCATTTTCGCCGCTTGCAGACCGCTTGCGTCCAAAGAACCTTGATGAATTTATCGGACAAGAAGAGGTAATGGAGAAAGGGAAACCGCTGCGCACAGCTATTGAGCGCGATGAATTGCAAAGCGCCATACTGTGGGGGCCGCCCGGTTCGGGAAAAACCACGCTCGCGCGCATTATCGCAGAGAGCACTAAGTCATATTTTCAACCCTTTTCAGCCGCTGTTTCCGGTGTGGGGGAATTGAGGGGTTTTATAAAGGATGCAAGTGAACGGCTGAAACTGTACAAAAAACGGACGATTTTATTTGTTGATGAAATCCATCGGTTTAACAAAACCCAGCAGGACGCTTTTTTACCATACGTTGAGGACGGAACGATTATTCTCATCGGCGCGACGACCGAAAACCCCTCGTTTGAGCTGAATGGTCCTCTCCTTTCACGCTCTTTGATCTTTGTGCTGAAGCCCCTTTCTCATCAACACATTAAACGCATTCTTGGCCGGGCCATTTCAGATAAAGAGCGAGGACTCGGTAACGAAAAGATACATGTTTTGGAAGAAGCGCTTGAAAAACTGGCGGCGTTCGCAGATGGGGACGCGCGCGCAGCGTTAAACGCACTTGAATTCGTTGCGGCAAGCACACAGCACACACAAGGCAATAATATTATTGATGGGAGGCGCGTTGAGGAAGCGTTTCAGAAAAAAGCTATTTTGTATGACAAGTCCAGCGAGGAGCATTATAATCTCATCTCTGCTTTTATTAAATCTTTACGAGATTCTGATCCGGACGCCGCGCTTTACTGGATGACGCGCATGTTGGAAGGCGGTGAGGATCCACGTTTTATTGCGAGGCGAATGCTTGTTTTTGCTTCCGAAGACGTGGGTAATGCCGATCCATTGGGAATTGTCGTGGCGTCGGCCGTTGCGGATGCTGTTGAATACGTCGGCATGCCGGAATCAGCAATTAACCTCGCACAAGGGGTGACGTATTTGGCGAGCGCGCCAAAAGACAACGCTTCTTATAAGGCGTTGATGGAAGCGTGGGACGACACCAAAAAATACGGCGCTCTCCCGGCCCCGTTGCATTTAAGGAACGCCGTTACTAACCTTATGAAAGAATTAGGATACGGAAAGGGATACAAATACGCCCACGACTTTAAGGACGCCAAAACAGATCAGGAACATTTTCCCCAAAAACTGAAAAAGAAAAAGTACTACCACCCCCGGAAGCGCCGTTCATGAAACGGACAAAGAGACTCTTTGTTGTGGCGCACAACGTAAGAAGCGTGGCCAACGTAGGGTCTCTGTTTAGAACCTGTGACGGGGTAGGAGCGGCAAAGGTTTTTCTTACCGGTTATACCCCGTCTCCCGTTGATGAAATGGGAAGAGCAAGAAATGATTTTCAAAAAACCGCCCTCGGCGCGGATAAAAATGTTGTTTGGGAAAAACAAAGCAGTATAGCGCGTCTTATAGAGCGTTTAAGGAATGAAGGAATAAGCATTGTTATGCTTGAGCAATCAAAATCAGCGATTGATTACAGAGCATTTCGTCCCCAGTTCCCTTTGGCGCTTGTGGTGGGGAACGAAGTGCGCGGGCTTTCAGAGAAACTGCTCAAGAAAGCTGATTGGTTTATTCAAATTCCGATGTTTGGAAAAAAGGAATCCTTAAACGTTGCTGTCGCTTTCGGCATCGCAGCGTATAAACTACTGGAGTAAGGCGTGGATTATATGCCGGTAGACGAAAAGGCCTCCGTGCCGCCTCGCAAAACGATAGCGTCGGTGTTTCCTGCCATCCTTATTTTTATGTTATATAATGTAAGTGTGGTGTTTGTAGGTTTATTTCCTGCATCGCCAAATCCCCCGGCAATCCGGGGGATTTCAGCATAGTAGTTTTTAGCACACATTGATTTCTCAACTGACGGTGAAACAAGAAAGCGTACGGTCCATTAAACTGAAAACGGCTGATGGCGTTGAGATTGTTGGCGATTATTTCTCTGGCGTTACGGATCGCGGCGTCCTGCTTTTGCACATGATGCCCGAAACAAGAGAATCATGGGACGAATTTGCTCTTATGCTTCAGGAACATGGTTACCACGTTCTTACAATTGACCTAAGAGGGCATGGAGAAAGCGAAAAAGGTCCCGACGGTTATAAACGTTTTTCTGATCAGGACCATCAGTCATCGCGTTTAGACGTTGATGCGGCGGTTGATTTTTTAACGGCGTCGGGAGCAAAACACGTTTTCCTCATCGGGGCTTCTATTGGGGCGAATCTCGCGCTGCAGCATCTCTGCTCCCACACGGAAATCCCCGCAGCGGTGCTTTTTTCTCCCGGTCTTGATTATAAAGGGATTGAAACCCTTCCGCTTGTAAAAAAACTCAATCCCCGACAGGCGGCGTTTTTTGTCGGATCACGAGATGACATTCGTAAAGACGGTTGGTCAAATGCGGAAATGGTTGAAGAACTTTATAAAAATTGCTCGGGCGAGTGTGACATCAAAATATTTGATGACGCCGGTCACGGAATCACGATCTTAAAACGATACCCGTCGTTTGCCGAGGAGATTATGGAGTGGCTTGAAGGGCGCTAAGCTGTTGGTTCTGCATCTGGCGTCAATTACGAAAAGGTGTATAATATAGCAAGGTATGAGTAAAGAAGTGGTTTTTGATTTGGAAACCGAAAAATCATTTGATGAAGTTGGCGGGCGCGGCAACGTGCATCTTTTGGGGGTTACGGTGGTCGGCGTCTATGATTACAACTCCGATACATATCGCGTTTTTGAGAAGGAAGATTTTAAGGCGCTTGCCGATTTTTTTAAGGGAGCAAGCAGAATTATAGGGTTTAATGTTCGGGCGTTTGATGTGCCTGTGCTTGCTCCGCATGTGGATTTTAATGTTTTTACGCTTCCCTTGCTTGATCTTATGGATGACGTTGAAAAATCCGCTGGGTTTAGGGTTTCTCTTGATAATCTTTCCAAAGCAACAATCGGGTCCTGCAAAAGCGGCCACGGGCTGGATGCTATTCAGTGGTGGAGAGAGGGCAGAAAAGATGAGGTGAAGAAATATTGCTTACAGGATGTTCGATTAACGCGCGATTTATATGAGTTTGGCAAAAAAGAAGGATATGTGTTTTTTGAGTCCCGAACGACAGGCGCTAGGTCCAAACTGCCCGTTTCTTGGAAGCCAGCGGCGGCGGAGGATGTTTTAAGCGTTTTGCAAAACGGATTTCTGAAACGAAAAACTGTTGCTATAAGCTACCTATCCGCAGCCGGCGCTTCTTCAACCGAGCGGCTCGTTGATATTTATGCTATAAATCAAAGAACGTTTGAAGGGTATTGCCACTTACGTTCAGCGCGGAGAATCTTTACTATAGACGGCGTAACAAGCGCCAAGATTACTGATAATACGTATAAAATTCAGGAAGATGTCCAACAACGACTCATCTCATAATGCTGTTTTTTACAACTCTAAAGGAACAGTGTTCACTCTTGATAATCTTTGTTCTGCGGTAAGGGACTACATTGTGCTCCATCCAAACGATTCGTACGAGATTGTCGTTGGCACCGATTCGCGCACTTCCGCCAATCACGCGCTGTTTGTAACTTCGCTTGTCGTAAGAAGGGTCGGCAATGGAGGGATATTTTTTTACACGCGCTTTAAAGAAAAGAAGGAATATACCATTCGCGAGCGCATCTGGAAAGAAACCATGGTTTCCATTACACTGGCGCAGGAGATACGAAGCCGCATGAAAGAATCTCTCGGAGAGGAAATATTCTGGAATAAGCAAATTCAGTTTCATCATATTCATCTTGATGTCGGCGTGAAAGGACCCACACGCGAGCTGGTGGACGGTGTAACCGGCGTGGTGAAAGGGTTTGGCTTTGTGCCGGTTATTAAGCCGGACTCCTACGGCGCGTTTGTGGTTGCTGATTTGTATACATGAATGTTTTTTATTCTTTCTTTGCAATCCTGACGTTTCTTTCATAATTTAAAATAAGAAAGTCGGGATCCCAATCTTGCGTCGGGATGTAATAGTCCCGGCACCACACAGGACGCAGGGCAAACAAAACGCTGGCTCTTTTGCCCCGCACCAGCCCTGTGCCCCCATAGCTCAACGGATAGAGTACGGGTTTCCGGAACCCGGGATCGAGGTTCAATTCCTCGTGGGGGTATAGGCATGGTGCGGGGCGGCACTTAAGAGATATGAATCGAGCTCTCTTAAGGCGTTTACTATAATTTGCCCATACAAACAACAATGAAAATAACCCCGATCAAACAAAAAGATGATTCCGCTTGCGGCCCAACCAGTATCCAGATGGTGCTGGCATACTTTGGATTTTCTTATACATTTGAAATGATCGCAAAAATTTCACAGTACAAGAAAAAGGATGGTCTTTCCAATAAAGATCTTGTTAAAACGCTGCGAGTATTACATTTTACCGTTCAAGAAAAAGCAAACGCGACATGGGCTGATCTTACGCGATACAATACGGCTGATAAGGCTATCATCGTGTCATGGATGATGTTCGGATATATTGGACACTTTAGTGTTGTTGAAAAAGTTGATAAAAAATATATCACCTTGGCAAATCCACACGATGGCAAGCATGCCAAGATGGAGAAAATGGCATTCATGCGCCTCTGGATGGATTATGACGACATGTGGTACCCGATAAAAAATACTGACATTCAGCTGCGTTGGATGTGTATTATCTCAAAGAAAGGTAAGAAAAAAGCCCGAGGCAGGTGAACCGCCTCGGGCAAGTCGTCTTACTGTGATTCATATACCCAACCGAGAGGGCACATCAGAGATTTTTGCTAAAATATGTTCAAGCTTGGTCGTATAAATACACCAGAACAAAACTTTTCGGCTTTTTGGTGTATTTATACGACCAAGCTTTTAAGCAATCGCAGACACACCCCCATAGTGTCCGCTTCAGGAGCACTACTGCCGGGGTTCGGTTACCCCCCACTTTTTACCTATATGTTTTTGCAAATCTGCGCGGAATTGGTATACTTTTTTTGTTGCCGAGGTAGCTGTGTTTTTAACGACGGCTTTTCCCGGTAACATCCTGCTTGGGTAGCTCAGTGGTAGAGCGCTTGCCTGAATCTTCGGGCCATCCCGCAGTAATGCGGGATTGCAAATCGGGTGAAATCGGAGAAACTTCCGCCATAAACGGAACAACCCCGAGCCAAGCCGAAGCACATAACGTCTTATGTGCTCGGAAGGTGTAGAGACTATCCCTTTAAGGGAGTACTCCATTAGATGAATGCAGATTTATTAAATGGGGGAAGCGCCCGACATCCGCCCTAGGCGGATGATGATATAGTCCAAGTTGCTCAGGAAGAGCAAGGCGTCGGGAGTTCGATTCTCCCCCCAAGCACCAGTATTAAACTTATGGGCGGCTAGCTCAGTTGGTTAGAGCGTCTCGTTTACACCGAGAAGGCCTCAGGTTCGAATCCTGAGCCGCCCATTAAAATTTTCATTACAGCTTCTTTCCAATCCTTATCGTTATCTGCACAGAGCATTTCATCTGTGGCACATTTGTGTTTATTGGCAACTTGCTTGTATATTTCTTTTTCATTCTCAAAACGCATTTCGATTTATTTTGAGCCCCAATTTCTAACTACGGCGGGCGTTTAGCGCAAGCCGTCGCTTTTCCATACGAGCTCTTTTTAAGAATGGAGTACTATAACAACATAACGTGGCCCTATCGCGCGGCATTATGTTATTGTGGTGAAGGTTGGCCATCCGGCACAAAATCAAACACCACGCTAGTGTTGCTAGCGTGGTTGGTTGTTACTCGTGCTTCACTCGCAGTTTCTGGATTCGTTTTTTGTCCCGTTTTTTAAGACGTATGGTAAGCATGCCGTTTTTGAGCGTTGCCTGCGCGTCGTCAGCGTCTACTTCCTGCGGAAGGAGGATCGATCGCGCAAAAGACCCCCAATACAGTTCCTGATAGTAATAATCTTCGTCGGTTGTTTCGTTTAGTCGCTGGCGTCTTCCGCGAATAGTGAGCATGTCTTGAGTGATGGAAACGTCCAAATCATCAAGCCGGACACCCGCCACAAATCCCTGTATGACGATCTCATCGGGAGTTTGAAAAACATCAATGGTAAGCTGTCCTTCCTCTTCCTCCGCCCAGTCGTTATTTTTTTCATTTGCCTCTTTTGCGGTTCTCGCATTCGGGCGAAGCTGTGCGGTTTCTCCTCCCGCTTCGCTATTGCTTTCCACGTTCATACTGCCAGTGAGCCGCTCAAAAAAAGATCTTCTTTCTTTTGGCATGCATGTATTATAGCGTGTAGCGGGCGTATGCAACAAGCAATTAATGAACTATGTGGATAGATCTTTCCGTCCCCAGCGTTTGTGTTTCGGGCGGGCAGTAGCGTCCGCCGCATCTTTTGGCGGGATGACATGTTTGATGCACCTTTTTTATATGTTCAAATGCAAAAATAACAAAAATCCCTACAATTCCAACAAGCACAAGCGCTGGCTTTATGTCCTGACTGCCGGTATTGAGAATAATGATGTTAAATGTCGTATGTATAAGGGTTGCCGCCAAAAGGCCGGTTACAAGACTAATACGTTGTCTTGTTTTGCTGTTACAAAACTGGTGTGCGATAAAAAAACCAAGCGTGCCGGAGGCAAGAGTATGAAGCAATGTTGCCCCAAGAAAACGCAAATTACCCATATCAATTCCCACATATATGCTGGCAGCGAATTCAGGAATGAGATACATGATGTTCTCCGCCGAAGCAAAGCCAAGCGCCGCTGTCATAAGATATACCATTGCATCTACCGGCTCGTTAAAGTCTTTTCTCCAGAAGATAATTCTTTTTGTAAGCGCATATTTTGACGTTTCCTCAATAAATGCCAATCCTAAAAGCGTGGCGAGTCCCGCTGTGACTGGAGAGGAGAAAAGAAACCCAGCGCCACTTTTCCATATGAGCGAAAAAAGGAGCGCCGGAGGAATGGCAAGAATTCCTCCCAGAAACGCGTAAAAGAGCAGCCGCTTTGGTTCCGGGTGGCAGTCCTCTTTAATCCAGAAAAACAGCCAAATAAGCGCCGGAATAAGCCCCCCGATTACTGCATATGAAAACGACTGCTGTGTTATCTGGGCCATGTTTCAATAATAAGGAGCTCTTTTTTTTCTTTCGGAAGATTCTCCCAGACGCGTTCGGTAACAAAAGGGATAAAAGGATGCAGTACTTTCAGCGAGGAGGCAAGAACCCAAAGCAGCGTTTCGTTGGTCTCTTTTTTGTCCTTTAGTTCCGGATGTTTTGCGTTTTCCAGATACTGGTCGCAGAACGTATGCCAGAAGAAATCATATATATCGTGCAGCGCCTGACCGAACTCAAAATGTTCAATGTGGGCGGTGACGCGATCCCGGGACGCTTCAAACGTTTGTATAATGTTTGAGTTTGCATCAAGGGTTGTTTTCGGTTTTGCGTCCGGTATGTTGGAATTTTCTGTTTGCTGTAAAACAAACCGGCTCGCATTCCATATCTTGTTTAGAAACTTTTTCCCTGCAACCACATGCTCTTCCGCCCAGCGTATGTCCTGCCCCCCCATTGCCTGCCAGATAATGCCAAAGCGCGTTGCGTCTGCCCCGTGCTTTTCTATAAGGCGCAAAGGATCAATGCCGGTGCCCAGAGATTTTGACATGCGTTTGCCTTCGCTGGTGAGAATCGTTGCATGGATCACGAGGTCTTTGAATGGGACCTCGTTTACGAACTCAAGTCCGGAAAAGATCATGCGCGCGTCCCATAAATTAATGATTCCACGATCATTGGTGAGGACGTTGGTGGGGTAGTATGTTGCGAGATCTTTTGTTTTCTTCGGCCACCCAAGCGTGACGAATGGCCAAAGAGCTGAAGAAAACCATGTGTCAAGAACGTCGGTTTCGCCCTCAAGCGGGATGCGATGTCCCCACCAAATTTGACGCGAGATGCACCAGTCGCGAATGTTGTCGAGCCAGTTGAAGTAAAGTTTTTCCCATCGCTTTGGATGAAAGACCACTTTTCCCGATACCACAGCTTCTCTTGCCTTTTTTGCGAGCTCATCCATTTTCAAAAACCATTGGTCTGAAAGAAGCGGCTCAAGCACCGTTCCGCAGCGGTAACAGACGGCAACATTGTGGATATAATCTTCTATACGCGAGAGTAGTCCAATCGCCTCAAGATCTTTGACAATTTGTTCCCGCGCTTCGCGCACGGCCATGCCCTCATACCGGATGCCGGCTTCATGTGTCATCCGCCCGTCTTCTCCTATAACTTTTATGACGGGAACCTCATGATGTCGCTCTTTGATCTCGAAATCGGTGATGTCGTGCGCAGGCGTCACTTTAATCACGCCGCTTCCAAACTCGGGATTTGCCGCTTCGTCGGAGATGACTTTTATGGAAATTTCTTTGAGGCGCGGCGCTTCCGTGCGGGGGACGTTGGGGTCGACCGATTGGATCAAGATTTCTTTCCCCGCATATTGTCTGTACCGCTCGTCATCCGGGTGCACCGCAAGCGCAGTGTCGCCCAGTTTTGTTTCCGGGCGCACCGTGCCGATGATAACAGGACCATACTGTATATAATAGAACTTCGTCTTTTCCTCCCGGTATTCAATCTCAAGGTCGGAAAGACTGGTAACACAGCGCGAGCACCAGTTGATCGTGCGCTTTCCTTTATAGATCCAGCCCTTTTGGTGGTAGTGGAGAAATGCCATTTCAACCGCCTTTTGGTATGCAGTGTCCATGGTAAAGCGCGTGCGCGACCAATCAAGCGAGGCGCCGAGCTTGCGGAGTTGGTCAAGGATAATTTCGCCGTAGGTTTCTTTCCATTTCCACACGCGCAGAAGGAATTTTTCGCGGCCGAGGTCGTGCCGTGTTTTGCCTTCTTTTTTAAGTTCTTTCTCCACGACATTTTGCGTTGCAATGCCGGCGTGATCAGTGCCCGGCAGCCATAATACGCGATATCCCCGCATCCTTTTGTATCGTATGAGAACGTCTGAAATGATATATTCAAGCGCATGTCCCATATGGAGGGAGCCGGTCACATTCGGCGGCGCCATGGTCATACAAAAAGGCTGTGTATGTCTTTCGGGGAGATTATCAGGGTTAAAAAGACCGGAATCCTCCCAGCGTTTGTATATGACTTGTTCATGTTCCTTTGGGTCGTACGCCTTTGAAAACCCCGAGTCTTTCATATGCGTCATTATGGTTTATTTTTAAGCGTTTTCCAAGCTCATCCAGAGCTTTTTATATTCGGCCATAGCGGCGTTGTATTATAAACGGAGGTTCCCTTGCGCGTGGAGTTGTTGTGGGTTTGCGAATTTTTTCTTTAGAGCATAAAAGTACGCAGCCGCTCCAATCATTGCGGCGTTATCTGTCGTTAATTGTTTCTTTGGAAGAAAAAGTCGTAGCCCCTTATGCATAGCTTTTCGTTTATAGAAGAGCTGTTTTCTTAATTCTGCGTTTGCTGCCACGCCCCCGCCCAGAATGAGAGACGCTGCCTTATGTGTTTTTACTGCTCTGGCTGTTTTGGCAATGAGTGTTTCTATAACAGATTCCTGAAACGATGCAGCAACATCGTTTTTGTTATATGCGGGATGATCGCGTAAGTAATAAAGAACCGCAGTTTTAAGCCCGGAGAAACTGAAGTCGAGAGATTGTGAATGTATCATAGGGCGCGGGAACGGAATTGCGTTTTTATTTCCTTTGCGCGCGACGCGTGCTATTTCCGGTCCGCCGGGATATCCGAGCTGAAGCATTCTCGCAACTTTGTCAAAAACCTCGCCCGCGGCGTCATCTCGCGTCTCTCCAATTACTTTATAATCTAACCATTTTTTTATGAGCACCAGCTCTGTATGGCCTCCCGATACCAGAAGCGCCAGCGCAGGAAAAGTAATGTTCGTGCTTTGCGCTTTTTTGTTTTTGCCTGCGATGTTTGACTTTTTCCTCCCTCGCTTCGTCTGGCGAAGCCGGGGACTTTTGATGTTTGTATTGAGGAGTGCGGCGACGATATGCCCTTCCATGTGATTGATTCCCAATATCGGTTTATCCCAAAGCGCTCCGAGCGCTTTTGCAAAGTTGATGCCAGTCCAAAGCGCCGGCTCCAATCCAGGTCCATATGTTACAGCTATAGCATCAACGCTCGGTGGCGCAAGCGGCAGGATGGATTGTTTAAAACGCCTGAAAAGTTCCGGCTCGTGTTCCAGGAATGTCTTTATTTTTTGTATTTTCTGATTTGTGAGAGGTGCGGATGCGGGCCGTGGCTTTAAGAACATTAATTTTCCTTTCATAAGAGCGGCCTTTAAAACAAGGGAGAGGTTTCGTTCGTGTTCGCGCCTAGCAAGGTTCGGCACTACACCACCCCACTTGGAATGAACGCGCGCTTGAGAAGCCACGGCATTCGAAAGAATCCCAAAAGTGGGGCTGGTAAACCCTCCCCACCCTTCTATAACGGCGATCGCAGTTTCATCGCACGATGTTTCAATGGCGAGAATTTTCATAGCAGGCTTTGCGTTGGCAACTTCGCGGGTACCAGCGACTGTCGCTTTCTATTATACCGTTGCGCTATCTTATGGCGAGATGTATGATATCAATATACACGTAACGAGTATTACATTATGAGTGACATACAACAAACAGGGCCGAAAGATGTGTTTTTTCGTCTTGCCGAGACCATAGCGCTCTATGCGGTGATTGTGAGTTTCGGATCGCTTGTTTTTCAATTAATCAATTTTTATTTTCCTGATTCTCTTGCTGGTCATTTTGACAGGTTTGCGAGGGAAAATCTTCGCTGGCCCGTTTCTGTTTTGGTTGTGGTGTTTCCGCTATTCGCTTGGATTTCATGGAAGTTGCAGAAAGAGGTGATCGCAAACCCGGCGAAGCGGGGGCTTCGAACAAGAAAATGGCTGATGTATCTCACATTGTTTCTGGCTTCCGTTGTCATAGCGGTTGACCTGATAACGCTTATATTTCGTTTTCTTGGAGGCGAACTGACCACGCGTTTTTCCTTAAAGGTGCTTACGGTGCTTGTGATGGCTGGAGCAGTGTTTACCTATTATGGCTGGAACTTAAGAAAAGACATCTTGCCCTCAAAAGATCCGAGGATGAGATTTTTCATCTGGGGTGTTGTCGCAATCGTCGTTCTCGCTCTTGTGGCCGGTTTCTTTGTTGCCGGTTCTCCCCAGTCTGAGCGTCTTAGACGTTTTGACAGTGAGCGCGTAGGAGATTTGCAGAATCTTCAGTTTCAGATTGTTGAATACTGGCAGACAAAAAGAACACTGCCAGCCAGTCTCGACGCGCTTTCCGATGATATTATCGGTTTTGTGCCTCCTGTTGACCCACAAAGCGGAGAGTTGTATGAATACAAGGTAACCGGAGATTTGTCATTTGAATTATGCGCGGTATTCAATACGGAAAGCGAAGGCGTTATGCAAGAAAAATCGCTTGCAATACGTGACCCGTACGCAGTTGAATCCAACTGGGAACATAAGAGCGGCAGGGTATGTTTTAACCGCACTATTGATCCGGATCGTTTTCCCCCTCGTAAAGCCGTTCTATAAAAAGCAAAAAATCTCTTTAAAGGTTTAGCGGACACCATTTATACATTTTTCAACGAAAGTGTCTATGAACAATGATCAATGCTCAACATGCGGAGGAGCGGTAAGCGGGCACGAGTGCATCTCGTGCGGCGCGGAGGCCGATAACAGGGCGCAGAGCTGTTCTTGCGGCGGTAGCGTTGCGCCTGCATGTGCCGGATGTAGCGAGCTTGAGCCGAATTGTTCCTGCGGCAGTGGTAAATAAGGGTTTCAACGGCAAGTTCCCGGCACAATCAAACAAGCGTCCGGCTTGGCTGGGCATTTTGTGTTTAAACACAACTAACGTCGCTTCATTTTGCTGATGGTTAAAAAAACAGATAAAATTCCATATTATAAGCCGTACTTCGTTACGCCGGTATGCGCGTAGCATCTGTTATCAGGGTAAATACGCCAAAGCGTTTGCTGCTTTTGTATCACTTTGTTTTAGCGTTGCTTGCCGGATTTTTGTATCGTTTTCCTTCCCGCGCCATGACGGTGATCGGGGTTACCGGCACCAATGGAAAATCAACTGTTGTGGAGATGTTGCGGCACATTTTCGAGGAAGACAGCAGACGCGTTGCTTCCATTTCATCCATTCGATTCCAGATAGGAAAGCATGAATGGAGAAATGATTTAAAAATGACAATGCCGGGGAGATTTTTCCTCCAGCGTTTTCTTGCTGATGCACGGAAGGCAAAGTGCAGCTTGGTTATTTTAGAGGTAACCTCCGAAGGCATAGCGCAGTTCCGGCATCGGTTTATTGCTTTTGACGCTGCGGTTTTAACGAACCTCACGCCGGAACACATTGAGTCCCACGGTTCTTTTAAGAAATATAGGGAGGCGAAGGCACAGCTTTTCCGGCGCACCCCCGTGCATATTCTAAATGGAGACGATAAAAACATTGATTATTTTAGTAATATTGCGGCAAAGAAGCGGGTTGTTTACCGCGAAAAAGACTTCCCATCCAACATGGCGTTGCATTTGCCGGGCCGCTTTAACCGCCGTAATGCCGTTGCGGCAGTAAAGACAAGCGCGCTGTTTGGCGTGGATGAGAAAACCGCGTACCGTGCCCTAGGACGCATAAAAAGCATACCGGGCCGGTTGGAGCGGATAGCCAAACATCCTTTCACAGTTTATGTAGATTATGCGCATACGCCAGACGCACTTATGCAGGTTTATAAAACACTCAGACCTCCGGGCGGTTCGGGGGAAAGCCACGGTTTTATTTGTGTGCTGGGGTCGGCAGGGGGGGGAAGGGATATATGGAAACGAGAGGAGCTAGGGCGCATCGCGGATAGTTTTTGCGACGCTATTATTCTTACCAACGAAGATCCGTATGATGAAAACCCCTTAGATATACTGAAGGATATTGCAAAAGGCATTCAATCAAAGAAACCTCATACAATTCTTGATCGGCGGGCCGCCATTCGGCAAGCATTGACAGAAGCAAAAGAAAAGGATGTGGTTATTATTACCGGCAAGGGTTCAGAACCGTGGATGATGGTTGCGCGCGGCGGGAAAATTCCGTGGGATGATCGCGCGGTTGTAAGGGAAGAAATGGGGCGCTTGTTTTAAAAAACAGGAGAAGTGTTGCGTTGGTGTCACACATTGCTTGCATAAAGCGTTGGTTTTAAAAAAGCTCGGGCAATTTGTGAAGCCCGAGCTGCCGGTTCATTTCCGCTTGGGAGGCGGTTTCCGTTTATTAGAACCTTATTTTCATCTGATCGGTACGCTGTGTGTTTTAGCAATCGTTTCTTTCCATCCAACCACTCGTTTGCCGTTCCACCAGCCAATGCCAACCGTTGCCGTCTCGCAAAAAAAGTTCTGCGCGCGCAGCGTAAAATGGAATCCGGCGTGTACAAGTCTGTCGTTTTCTTCTATTTCCCCGGCGCAAACAGCGACAAACTGGCCGGGAAAAATAAAATCATCGCACAGGATACATCTTGTTGTGAGTCCCTTCCCGATCGCCCGCTTTGCCCGTCTTTTCCAAAAAAGCCAGCGAATGTATTTGAGCACCGATATTCTCCCTTAAAAGAAAGTCCATCCAAAGAGTAATGGAACACCGCCTTTTCGTCAACGAGGTTTATAGGCAATCCAGGACAACTCTAAGTTTCATAAAAAACATAGCAGCATATTTAGATGTGCTCTAGAAGCACAATGAGAGCACGTGCTCAATTTTTTTATTCAACTCATCAAGGGTGCCGTCATTGATGATGCTATGGTCCGCAATCTTTAGCAACGAGTCAATCTGCAGTTCTGTTTTCCGTGCCTCTTGCTCATTAAATTGTTCTTGAGAAAGTCCTGTATCGTCTGCTTTTTCGTTTCGCATGGTTATGCGCTGGTACCGCTTATCCGCATTCGCACTCATTGCTATGAGTTTCGCGTTCGGGAGCGTTTTAATAATGTTCCATTCGTCCTGATATCTTACGCCGTCAACAACAGCGATGTCTGGGCGTGTTGATTGTATATCTTTTGCAAGAACCTTCGCAAGAATATCATTTCCGTAGAGTTGTCGCAGGTCAAGCGCAAGCTGTATTTGATTATCACGCGTATGCGGCAGATGGAGCCGTATAAGAATATCATCAAGAATTTTTGAAAATCGGAACACCACTGCACCGTGCCGTATCTTTATATAGTCCGCCACCGTGCCTTTACCGCTTCCCTTTTTCCCCGTGAGCGCAATGATTATCATGATACCGGCGGTTCTAACTTTTCGAAGGTAACGCCGGCTTCTTGAAATAATTTTTTTGAGTCCTCATCATTAGAATATGCGCTGTTATAGACCACCCGTCTTATACCGCCGTTAATGATTGATTTTGCGCAAAAAATACAAGGACTGTTCATTGTGTACATTGTGCCATTGCTAATACTCATGCCGTGGTACGCTGCTTGGATAATCGCATTTTCCTCCCCATGAACGCAAAAACATTTATCAAGATGCGTTCCGCTTTCAACGTTGCTGTTACAACGAGGGCATCCTCCTTCATTACAGTTTTTGATATTTCTTGGTGTTCCGTTATAGCCGCTTGAAAGCACCATTTTATCACGCACGATAACGGCACCGGTTTTCCGCGTTAGGCAGTTTGAGCGTTCGGCTACTACTTTTGCAATCTGCATAAAATAATGATCCCAACTTGGACGTGCGGGGCGAGACGACGTGGATTTATTCATATTGTTTTATTTAAAATGCTTCCGTGTTAACCATGATAGCCGGTCTCACGGCAGACGCAATGGTTGTTTTCTTCCTGTAAGTTTCTTTTGCAGACGACGGTTTGTGTTTTTAAATAGACTCAATGTTTATTTATGGATTGGTGCCGCCACGGGGAATCGAACCCCGATTTGCGCCTTGAAAGAGCGCTGTCCTAACCATTAGACGATGGCGGCATATTCGGCTTCGCTCCGTTTTTGCAGAAAAAGAGCGCTGTGTCCTCCGCCGTTTCGTTGATAATATTAAATGGAGTCAAGGTGAAAGATTTTGGCGGGAGAGAACAAACTCTATCGTATCACTTTTCTTTTCGCTTTTAAAGAGTATAATGGTGCCATGGATTTGGCCGGAAAGGAAGTTGCCCCCTGTGATATCGGAGTCTCTCCTTTGCCTAAAGAGGAGATTGCCAAATACGTCAGCGAGGTAGGTGGCTGGAGTCTGAAGGACGATGGCAGAAAGATTGAGAAAAAGTTTACATGTAAAGATTTTAAAGCGGCAATGGTATTTATAAATACGGTGGCAGATGTTGCGGAACAGGCGGGACACCATCCGGATATCCATGTGTTCTATAATAAGATAACCATCGAGTTGTGGACCCATGCCATTGGCGGGCTCTCTAGAAACGATTTTATTGTAGCGGCAAGAATTGATCAGTTGCCTTATATGCGCGCGTAGCTCAGTTGGTTAGAGCGCTTGCTCGACACGCAAGAGGTCAGAGGTTCGAATCCTCTCGCGCGCACCAGTGAAGTATTATCCTAAAATAAGTTATGATGAATCATTGTTTGTTTTGTAAAATTGCCTCCGGGGAGATCCCAAGCGAGAAAATATATGAGGATGAAAACGTTTTGGCGTTTCTTGATATTCAGCCGCGCAGCCCCGGTCATACAATGATCATTCCTAAAAACCATGCGGCGAACTTGTCCGAATTGCCGGACAGCGCAATCGGCCCTTTTTTCTCTTCCGTTAAAAAAGTAACAGATATGCTCAAAAAAGCACTTACTCCCGACGGTTTTACGCTGGGCATGAATTACGGCGCTGCGGCGGGGCAGGAAGTTCAGCATATGCATTTTCATATCATGCCACGCTGGTTTACCGATGGCGGCGGTCCTATTCAGCGCGTTGTGTCAAATACGCCAGATGAGCGTTTAGAGGAGATGGCGGAAAAAATCCGCGGCGCCGGACAGCAACAATAAAGCCGTGCAAATTATCTATGAAGACGATGACGTGTTTGCGGCGGTAAAGCCAGCTGGTGTTGTCATGCACGCAGACAGTCACCATCCAAAAGGTTCTTTTCTTGAAATGGTGTGTACATTGCGTCCAACAGCGCAGCTGTTGCACCGCTTGGATAAAGACACTTCCGGGGTGGCGCTTTTTGCAAAGACGGATGCGGCGGCTTCCTATTATAAAAAACTTTTCAAAGACACCTTGATTCAAAAAACATATTTGGCGCTTGTTGTAGGAACATTCACAAAGAAAAAAGGAATTATTGCTCTTCCTATCGGAAGGTCGTCCTCTGACCCCAGAAAACGGAGCGTTGGCGGAAAGAAAGGAAAATTGCGGGAAGCGCGCACCGATTACAGCGTTTTGGAGCGCTTTGGAGACAGTTTTACGCTGTTGGAAGTTTTCCCGAAAACCGGGAGAACGCACCAAGTCAGATCTCACCTTGCCTCAATTGGGCACCCCGTGGCTTGTGATGCGCTTTACGGAGGAAAAAAATATGCTTGCCCGCAAGGCCTTAAGCGCCAGTTTTTGCATGCGTTTGGTCTTTCATTTACAAGCCGAAAAGGGATTCGTGTAAAAGTGGAAGCGGATCTTCCGGAGGATTTGCGATACACACTTAAAGAATTGAAGAAAAAGTGATATTATGGTATAAAGTGGTTTAATAATACTTTTTTGGTGTATAGCTTTATTGAAGAAACAGTATGCAGAGTAAGAGAGCAACAATTGATATGCGCCCGGGGGATATCGTACGGGTGTATCAGAAGATAAAAGAAAAAGACAAAACCCGCATTCAGGTATTTGAGGGGCTTGTTATTGCCCGCAAGCATGGCGCGGAGCCGGGTGCGACGTTTACGGTACGCAAGATAAGTCAGGGTGTTGGGGTTGAGCGCATTTATCCTTTACACTCGTCAAATGTTGAAAAAATAGAAATCGTGAAGCGTTCTCCAAAAGTGCGGCGCGCAAAGCTTTATTATATTCGCGAGAAAGCGGCGCGCGAATCCAGGAAAAGACTGCGTCATGAGTATCTGGCAAGCAAAATCACTGTCGGAAGCATTGAGGAAGAGTCAAGCGGGAAACAGTCTAGCCAAGAAACAGATGAAAACCGCAAAGAAAGCCCTTTAACCCAACAGAACAACGAGCCAAAGAGCGAAAAAAGGGAGTTGAAAGAAGAAAGGGAAACGAAATAAAAAGCAAAAAGCCAGTTTTGGATAAATGCCGTTTTTATAGTAACCTGTATTGGTGTCAGCCCAGGTGGTGGAATTGGTATACACACATGGTTGAGGGCCATGGCTCGAAAGAGCGTGCGGGTTCAAATCCCGCCCTGGGCACCAAACAGGAAAAGTCAAAGAGCTTTGGTTCGCCTCGCGGAGTTTATCCTGAGCAAAATCGAAGGACTCGGCGACTAATTGGTATTCAATTTTGGGGGCAAAAACGAATGGCTCGACTGCGCTCACCACAAGTTGGCGGTTTCGCATTTTGGGGGAAGAAAATTTTTTATGAATTCGGATACCATAACTGAAATTGTTAAACGAGGATATACAGATAAAGAAGTTGCTAAACACTACGGAAGTGTTACAGAAATATGGCCTGAAGAAAAATTTATTTTCGATAAATTTTTCAAAAATGTTGGGCATATTCTCGATATAGGTTGCGGTGGTGGCCGCACTTCTTTTTATTTGGCTAGTCTTGGTAATAAAGTTACGGCCATTGATTTGTCGCCTCCGCTCATAGAGGCCGCAAAACAAAGACTTGCTAAAGAACCAGCGAATATTGAGTTTTATGTTAAAGATGCCCAACATTTGGATTATTCGGGTAATCATTTTGATGGAATAATTTTTTCGTTTAATGGCATTGGATATATTGCACGCGCAGAAGGAAAAATTAAGTTTCTAAAAGAAGTTCGCAGAATATTGAAGCAAGATAAATTTTTCTTTTTTACGGCACACAATTTGTGGTCTGTAAACGCCTATTTTCTGGGCAACATTCTGCGAGTTACAAAAATATTTTTCTCAAAATTATTCCATATCAATATTCGGGAAAAAGAGTATGGAGAAAAATATGATGACGCACCGAATATCGAAGTCCCATACATTGATATAAAGCCCAAAAAGAAATGGGACAAGATTATCAAACAAACTGAATTTAAAGTTGCGTATTTTAATTCTAAATATGGCATAAGAGATAAAAGATTATTTTCGGTATTCAAAGATTATTCTGGTACTAGTAATTATTTGTTCTTTGTATTAAAGAAATGATTTTTAAATGCCGCCACTTCGATAAACTCAGTGCAAGCAAAGAAAAACTTGTGGTTCGGCAGACTTACCACCCTGAGTTTATCGAAGGAAAATTGTCAGCGGTGCGGCTCCCCGCCTGCGCCGAGGCTTGGTTCGGCTTTACTCACCACAAGTCGCTCAGTGCAGGCGCCGCCTACTCCGCCGTTGGTTCAAAACCGACAAGTTCTATTCTAGTGTCTCTATTTTACCAAACTCGCACCTACTTTCGAAATAGCTGATGTTTCACACGCGCGGAGCACATGGTGGCTCGGAACTAAATCGTACGCTCGGAGAATGCCCAGCCACCGCCTGGCTTCACTCGGCAACCCCGGAAGCAAAGACACTTCTTGCTTTTTTGGTTTTGACGGAGTGGAATTTCTTTTGAAAAAGGAAAGGGTGTTTTTCTTTCAGGGCCCTGCCCTCCAAGCATTCGGGCAGTGTGGCGGGGCTTCAATGCGGACTCGGTTTTGCAAAAACTATTTTCTGGAGGTTTGGATTTTCGCAAAACCTCGGCTGATTCCCGCTCGCAGGAGGGGTTTGGGGAATGAATGCGGGCGGGCTTGTGCAAAGTATAAAGTTATGGCATGAATAAAGGCAGAAGAAATTCATGACGGATTTCTCAAGATCGTTCATTCACAAACGAAAGGAGATGATAATGGAAACACTCTTGAATCTTGAGGAACTCGGCAGCCGACTGGCGACTGTCGACACAATAATCATGCAGCTCGTGATGCGCCGCATGGAGCTCGCCGAGCAGGTAGGAAAATACAAACGCCAAAAAGGCGAAAGAATTTTCCGAGCAGACATCGAAGATCGGAGGATCGATGCGATTAGGAAATGGGCATCAGCTCACGGCCTGAATCAGCATTTCGCCGAGTCAATTTTGTACACACTCATCAACGAGTCGTGCAAACTGCAAATGGTCCAACTCCAAGAAGAAGCGCTGGAATCAAATGAGCATCAGACTGAAGATCAGTGGTATGAGAAGCTTAAACGAAACCTCCTCGTTCTTACAGAGCGATGGTATGCCACTTACGACGCAAGTTACGAGAACAGCTACTTCGCAACGAAAGCGTATTTACGGTACGAGCATAAACTGCTCACTCGGGAAATCCAACAATTAATCGATACAGAGCTTATGCTCGACCTAGGATGCGCAACTGGAAGGGTAGCGTTCCAGTTCCACGACGCGTTCGTGCGCATTGTGGGATACGACATCAGTCAGCACATGCAAACCCATGCAAATGGGCTTGCAATGAATCGTAGCTTGCATTCAAAGATAATCTTCGAATGTGCCGATCTCGAGGATGGTATCCCGATGCCTGATGCTTCCACGTCGTTCGTCGTGATGAACCTCGGAACGGCTAGCGACATGCGAGGCATCGGAAAGGTGATGGATGAAACGCTCCGGGTGCTTAAACCTGGAGGCAGGTTCCTTTTCTCCTTCTATAATCGAGATGCCCTCGCCTATCGTTGGGAATTCCTGCCGTGGACAACGGGGTTGGCAGCGTCGATCAACATCCACCGTGATTCGCTCGACGTTCACTCGAAAAATGAAGATTCTGTAGAGGAAGTCATCCCGGTCTACGCACGAGCGTATACGCGGAACGAAGTAACCTCGCTGTTTGCAGAGCAAGAAGTGGAAGTGTCGCTGGTAACTTACCCCACCATCAGCGCCATTCTTCCTAACGAGCTCTTTGTTGACCAGCCGGATGTTCAAGAATCTGTCATAGCGATTGATGAGGCACTCGTCGATTCGGCAATGGGAGCTTACATCATCGCTACGGGTCAAAAAACCTAATGATGTATTCTGAAGTAATTCAAAGTGCGTGAGGTAGTACCTCACGCACTTTTTCTGTTTTTTTTAAATATGCGTATGATTATTTTCTGTGTAACTTTTCACTTCGGATTCCAGCGAGATTTAGAATATTCTTTTACCTTTAAATCCAAAAATGGTTTCATAATTCTCACTTCCGAAAAGAATTGGGTAAAAACTCTCTTTTGCTATAAGAGGATTTTTACCGTTTGTAGCGAATACTTCACCTTTATGCACGATTTTGTAATTTTTGATCTTCTTTAGCAATACATATTCTCTTGGTTTAGTGACCTCAGAAACAACATTAAAATATTGCATAGTCGTTTTACTTTTGGGTAGTTGGATATCAATGAGACCAATGTAACAAAATAATTTTTTAATATCTGCTACAACTTTTTTAAGAGTGGCTGAATCGTTGTCTTTTCCATATTCAAAAGCAAGGCCAATTTTAGCTTGAGAAATCAACGCTTTGTTTTTCGTTGCATTCATAACTAATACATATTTGGGTTGCATTGCTTTAATGTACTTTTTCGTAGCCCTATCAAGTTTTGTAACGATGATGGCATCCTTTAAGTCACTTCTTGTAGAGTGAATATCAATTACGATATCTGCTGATTTTATGATTGGTGAAATCTTGTAAGCGAGCTTCTCTTCATAATTACCATTTTTTTTACCAGGAAACGATCGGTTCAAATCTTGATCAACGAATCTTTTTCGTAGCTTAAAAGCCCTTCTATTGGCAATTTGTACAACAAGGGCATTTCTATTAATATTTAATTTTTTTATTTCTCTCACGACTTTTAACCCGATTCGTTCATCACCGTGAGTCAAAATGTTAAGTATGATCTTCATATTTATATTTTAATACTTATACCTATTTATAAAAATAGGGGTTGTCGTTACCGACAGCCCCTATTTATCGACTAGATTTCAGATATGTCGCGACAAGCATTAACATATCCGATAATCTCATCGATACTTGGCGTTGCGCCAAACATCCGAAACTCTACCGTATCTGTGGACGGTTTGAATCGGACGAGATCCCAAACGTCCTTTTCTCCTCCTTTTGAAGTGATGTAGCTCATCACTTCTGAAAACCCGGAGAATGTAGGAGGGATGCCATCAGTTTCCGCCATGGTCCGATAAGCGTTAATCCGCCTGAAACCGGAGTGGTCACCAACACTAATGAGATGCTCAACGGTGTTTTTCCGACAAAGATTGAGGATTCGTACCGCTTCCTCACCGCTCACCGAAATGTGGATATGGATAGAGGCAACCACTGAGGCGGCTACACGTCTTTCGTGCGAAAGTGAGGCCCAGATTTTCTGGTGACGCTCATCAAACGGATTGACCTCGAACGCAACAACTCGTTCCTCCTCTACGAACTCCGAGTGGTCGAATATCAGACCGAGTTCAGAGGCTGCCCCAAGTAACATATCGTCGTTGGCAACAAGCGCCTCTCGCAACGATACTATGTCATAACACGGAAGTGTTCTGTCCTCGATTTGCCCAGCAAAGAGCTCGAATCCGAACAAATCTTCTGGCACCCTTCGCTCGTGAGCGATCTTATGTGTACGTGGAAGCAATTTCCCAATCGCGGATACGATTTGACCTTGAGCGTTTGAAATGAAACGCTCTCTTTCGATGCCGAATGTTCTCATGGTGCACCTCCTTTTGTTGGTTTGAAAGAACAATGCGATTTTTTCCTACAAAAAACCGCCCTTACAACATAAGCAAAATTGCTTATATCGTAAGGGCGGATTTCCGCGGTGCCACCTTACTTTTCCTGAGACTATTAAATCCCAAGACTCATACCGGCTCTATGCCTTTCGGCCGATTTCGGTTTTTCCTATGATTACGGAGGAAGCCGAGTTTCCACTAACGCAGAAACCACCCTGTCTCGCATAAATATACAAGACTATCCAGCCCCAATCCCTCGCCAATACTTTGATTGATCAAGGGAACTGAATATGAGTTTTATGATCTGAAATGAACGCGCTCACTAGTACTGAACTAACACTAGCATGGGTAGATATATTTTGTCAAATTTATAAAAAACGAGCATTCAAAATCATAGATCTTGGATGCTCGTTTTGAGGGTGTTGAATCTTAGTAAAAAACGATGCCCATTTTGTCCCGAACCAGTTCGGTGGTCTCCTTGATTCTGGCGCGAGCTTTCTTGCCACCTTCATGCAGTACGTCTCTGATGTACTCATTCTGGTTGGCGAGACTGGCGCGTTTTTCTTGAAAAGGTTCCAGAACCTTGGCGATACTGTCAACCAGACGGTGTTTGCAGGTGGTACAGCCAATCTGTGCAGAGATGCACAAATTGGCAATCTCTCGAGACTCCGTCTCTCCATCTGTCACCAGTTCATGTACTGGATACACAGACTGGCAACGATTGTAGGGATCGCCAGGATCAGTAGCTCGCAGGCGTTGTTGGTCCGTAATCCCTTTTTTCAGGTACCGTTCGCGGATTGTTTCGATGGGAGAATTGATGTCAATGACATTGTCTGCTTCCGACTTTCCCATTTTGGCGCCATCCAGACCGGGCACTTTGATCATTTGCGTCATCATCTCGGGAATGATGAACGTGTCCCCAAAGCGCTTGTTGAACTTGCCAGCGATATTGCGCGCCATTTCAACATTAGGCACTTGATCCTCGCCAACCGGTACGAGTGTCGCTTTGGGGCCGAGAATATCGGCCGCCATGAGAACTGGGTAGGTTACGAGCCCGAGATTCACATTGTCTGGATTCTTACGAACCAGATCCTTGAAGGTCGGGACTCGCTCCAGTTCACCGAGGGACTGTATCATAGAAAGATACAAGCACAGCTCAGAGATCTCCGGTACGCTTGATTGAGCGTAAATGATCGATTGCTCAGGGTCGAGACCTGAGGCAATATAATCTTTCACGATTTCAATCAAGTTTCCTCGAAGCTCGTCTGGATTTTCCAAAGTGGTCAACGTATGCCAGTCTGCGATGAAGTAGAGACACATGTTGCCAGGTTGCTGGAACTTCACGAAGTTTTGCACCGCACCCAAAAAGTTACCGAAGTGCAAGCGCCCCGTAGCGCGGATTCCCGATAGGACTGTTTCCATTATCATCTCCTTTCGTTTGTGAATGAACGATCTTGAGAAATCCGTCATGAATTTCTTCTGCCTTTATTCATGCCATAACTTTATACTTTGCACAAGCCCGCCCGCATTCATTCCCCAAACCCCTCCTGCGAGCGGGAATCAGCCGAGGTTTTGCGAAAATCCAAACCTCCAGAAAATAGTTTTTGCAAAACCGAGTCCGCATTGAAGCCCCGCCACACTGCCCGAATGCTTGGAGGGCAGGGCCCTGAAAGAAAAACACCCTTTCCTTTTTCAAAAGAAATTCCACTCCGTCAAAACCAAAAAAGCAAGAAGTGTCTTTGCTTCCGGGGTTGCCGAGTGAAGCCAGGCGGTGGCTGGGCATTCTCCGAGCGTACGATTTAGTTCCGAGCCACCATGTGCTCCGCGCGTGTGAAATGGGTTCGCGCAAAGGTTAATATGTCAGCACCAACAGTTGACTTTCGGAAAATTGACCGACTTTTTCGTAGGCGGCGCAAAGCGCCGCCCATTGATTTTCCCCCGATGAATCCCCGCACGTTTTTAATCCCTGTAATAAATGTTGCGGCTGACGTAGGCTCAACCTCGGGAATTGAAGTGAGTAATTCAATCCGATGCGCGCCTGCTGTTTGAAACAAGCAGCTGCTTGCAAATTTTACAGGGTTATATAAGATAGTTGAAGTCGTTCATTCACAACAGTTTTGATGTAGGAACTACTTCATGGTGGTGCCAAGGGGGTGTTCAATGGCAAAAAAGAAGGTTCGCGTGTTTACAGCTCAACTTGAAAAAGAAGGTATCGCCCAATCGCTTGCGCAGACTCTTCATAAAGCGGGAATACGGGAAATCTCTGATTTTAAGCGAGTATGCGTTCATGATCTTGCCGCAATTGGGGTGGATAAGAAAGCCCTTGCTTCTATTAGAAATACTCTTAAAGCGCATGATCTGCGGATCATTGGCGACGAGAAGCGCCACAAAAAAAATGCTCATGCTGATGAGAGGCTTTGCACGGTTGATATAAAGAAACTGCAAGAAGGGATGTCGTATGCCACCAGAGAAGAAAAAAGAAAAGCGCGCATCGCATTGTTAGCGCCATACGGTTTTCGTTTTTCTAACGACTTGCTGTGTCTTCCTCATCCGACTCAAAAACAGCAAAACAATGCCCGCCGTATATTGGGGGAAGAGCAGTTTGTGCTGTTTCACGCATTGCGTTGCGGGACGCGCGAAGAGCGCGAATGGGCGCGCAAAGAGCTTTTTAAGAAGCATTACGCACTGGTGTTCTTTGTATTGAGACGAGAGCGGTGGCTGCGAATCTCAAAAGGCACTGACTCGACATCAAGCCCTGAAGATTCTCTTCAGGAAGGAAGTATCGGCCTTCTCCATGTGTTTGAGAAATATGATTATGCGCGCGGCATACGGTTTTCCACCTATGCGATCGGATGGATTCGTCTGTATATGCGGCGTGAAATAGAACGAGCTAACACAATACGGCTGCCCGCGGGTTTTCAGGCGCTGCTTACACAATGGAACAAAGCGCGCAGAACGCTTATTGCATTGCACGGCAGAGCGCCTACAAGAGAAGAGATGAAGAAACAAACCAAGTTTTCAGACGCACAGGTGGATCGGTTTGAGGAAGTGTCATTATTTATTTTACAGCACCGGACAGCAATTTCTCTGCCGTCTCCCGGCATACATGAGAATCAGATGGATTTACTGCTCTATACTATTTCGCCGGCGTTGAAAGAAATGCTCCCTCACAGTAATTTTAGAGCGGAGTCGGCAGACCAGACATTTGAAAAGAAGGCGCTACAACTCACCATACTGCGGCTCATTGGAAATGCGAAGACATTAAATAGCAAGCAGAAGTATATTGTCATTAAACGTTTTGGGCTTGACGGAGAAGCGCCCAAAACCCTTGAAGAGATTGGTCAGGAGTTTAATGTCTCCAGAGAGCGGGTGCGCCAGCTTGAAAACCATGCGCTGGCAAAGTTGGCAAAACTGCAAAGTTGGCAAAACTGCTTGAAAGCAGTGATATAACAGCAGTTTAGGCCGCACCCAAATGACAGAAACCCGGAATTGCATTTCGGGTTTCTTCTTTTAATTTATCACTGCTGACTTTTTCATGGGCGGCGCACAGCGCCGCCATTGTTTAGCTGGCAAAAGTTGACAAGTGATAAAAAATTTGCTATGCTACTTTTCAGTTGAACTTTTTTGGGGCAAGAGGTGATAGATTTCAGAGCAGATTTGCCGAATTGGTGTTATAAACACCAAAAAGAAAAGGAAAAAGAAGACAATTTTTGTCCTGAATGCGGGATGGAGGAATTGCGGCAGTTGCGTTCCTTGGGCGATCGAAAGAAAAGCGGAAAGAAGCGGAAGCGCGAGCGCAAGGGAAAGTACGACATTGATTACAATGTCATAGCTCGCGCGCTCAAGACCGGCGTGATCAAGAACCGCAGAGTCACTTACAAGCAGCGCATCCTTTTCAAGAATCTCATCAAGGGTAAAGCCCGGTGAGTCAGGCGTTCTCCAAAGAGAACGCCTGAAACTTTATAAGAGCATTTTTGAATCGCAGGTTTTTATATGATACGATAACGGCGTCATGGTGCCTATGGTGTATTGGTCAGCACAGGAACCTGTGGAGTTCCAAGAGAGGGTTCGAGTCCCTCTAGGCACCCAATCTGCTGAAAAACTTCCGACTTTCGTCGGGAGTTTTTCATTTGCAGATTGGAGTGTGCTGGGAGAGAAGCGAGCAGTGCACCCAAGTTTCAGAATATTTTGAGAAATAGTAACTCTCTTTTTGGTGGAGACCTTATTACTTTTGCTACTCGAGTTGTGTTATAATGTGCGAATGGAAGTATCGTCTATAAACTCAAAGTTTATATTTAAAGTGCTATCTATTGGGGCCATGCTTTTTATAAGCTATGCGGCCAGTCTTTTTGTTCAGTCTGTGGTAAATGACCGAATTTTATATCAAACAGAAGCATTAAAAACACAATTGGGAGACGCCTCAAAGGTTCTTATACATGGAAAACTTCCCGGGTTTGATGAAGAGAGAATCAGTATATACCGCCTCGTAGACAGAGTACTAAAATATGCAATTTTATTTATTTCACTCACGTTCATTGCCTTTTTTCTTACAGAGGTTATCTATCAGTTAAAACTTCATCCAATACAATACTTGCTTGTAGGACTGGGGCTTGCCGAGTTTTACCTCTTACTTCTTGCGTTTATGGAACATATCGGATTTCTGCGGGCGTATATTATTGCGGCAGTTATGATTATTTTACTCATCTCGCTTTATAGTAGTTTTATTTTAAAGAGCAAAAAGGGTGGTGCTTTGATAGCGATTTTGCTTACGGTTATTTACTCTTATCTTCTTGCCGTGCTTTATCTTGAGACTTATGCACTTTTGTCCGGCGCGCTTCTCCTTTTTGTTGTTCTTTCTGGGGTCATGTTTATTACCAGAAACCTCAATTGGTATGATGCTTTTAGTTATGTTAAAAAATAACTTAGATTGGCAAAATCTTTTTCAATTCCAAGTTTATCCAAAGCGCTGAACGTGTCCAGTACACAACCCAGCAATAAAACAGCTTTCCCTTGTGGAGAATTATGTTATTGCGCAGATTTCTAGCTAAGAGGGGGGATCGAATGGGCATCTATGCTGTGTCAGCGGGATTTGCGATGGGCACATAGATTCACAACAACACCAAGTTATTGACACACCTTTGCAATATGTTATCCTTATAAATAATGTTTCAGCATAAGTCCCAGATGAATATTGGTCTTTATGCGCCTGTATGCGACAGGTTACTTTTTGCTGGGGCAATATGTGCATCTCAATCTAGCTAATTCCTTTATCATATTGTGTTGTAGAAATTGCCTCGGCATCCCGCTGAGGCAATTTTGTTCCTTGAAAGGAGGAAGCGATGTCAGGAGAAAGTGCGAAGCCAAGTTTCCTGATAGGTAAGAGTATAAATCTGCGACCGTTTTCTCGAGATGATATCCCAACACTTACTCGCTGGATCAACGACCCCGAGGTGCGAGTTTTCTTAACAGCAACGTTGCCTCAAACAGAACAGCAAGAAGAAGAGTGGTTTAATAAATTAGGCAGCGACGACAAGAATATTGTTCTTGCCATTGAAACGAAAGAAGGAAAACTTATCGGCTCAATGGGCATCCACAGTATTAATTGGAGAGACAGAACTGCTACCACAGGAGCATTGATTGGTGAGAAAGAGTATTGGGGCAGAGGATACGGCACCGATGCAAAGATGGTTCTCCTTGACTATGCTTTCAATACTCTCAATCTTCATAAGATTTGCTCCGCAGTCATTGCTTACAATAGGCGAAGTTTACAATATAGCCTGCACTGTGGATACAAGGTTGAGGGTAGACGCAGAAAACACATCTTCAAGAAGGGGAAATACTGGGATCTTATCGAGCTCGGTCTTTTCCGGAAAGAATGGTTGCCGCTTTGGAGACGGTACCGCAGCACTTGCAAGATGCGCTGACTCCAAGAGGAAGCCCGCATAAAAACGGGCTTCTTTTTGTGCATGAATATTCCTAAAATAAATCCCAATTCTTCACTGTGTTCAGGACGGGCATAATCCGCTAGCCCTCACAAGTTTATACTGAACACCCGACTGCGCTCGGTATAAACTTCGTTGAAGCGCTTAAGACAGGCTGCCTCGACACGCTCAATACAAGTAATGGAATCGGACTTTTGTACTTGCGTGAAATTAATCCATTGTATATACTGTGTATATATGAAGACCATGTTAAATATTAAAACCGATAGAAAGCTCAAAGAAGAGGCCCAGAAAACAGCCAAGGCTTTGGGTTTGCCGTTGAGCCTCGTTATCAATCAGTACCTGAAAGAATTTATTCACGAACGGAGAGTGGAGTTTTCCGAGCCTTTAGCGCCAAATGTGAAGACACAAAAACTCTTGGAAAAGATTAAGAAAGATATTCAAAAAAGAAAGAACCTTTCTCCTGTATTTTCCTCCGCTGATGAAGCAATAAAGCACTTGAACTCCTAATGCGAATCATCTTCCACGCAAGTTTTAAGAAGAAGTATAAGAAACTACCAAGTGCAATTCGGAAAAAATACGACGAGAAACTTCATGTTTTTATAAAAAATCCACTTGATCCCGTATTAAACAACCACGCTCTTCATGGAAAATGGAAAGAATATCGCAGTATTAATGTGACAGGCGATTTTCGTGCCGTATTTGAGATTCTTGAGAACATTGTTTATTTTGTAGATATCAATACGCACAGCAATTTATATAAGTAGAAGCGATGTTTCAATAACCAATAATGAAACACTACAGTGGCATGATACCTCTAAAAAAGCAAAGCGCGGATTTTGCGGCAACTGCGGCTCGCGTTTATTTTACAAACCGAATGATAAAGACCACATGCTGATATCAGCCGGAATGATGGACGATTTAACGAAAACCCTTTCTAGAACACATGTTTTTACCAACGAAAAGAGAAGCCATTGCCGTTTGTCCTAGTTTGGAATTCAAGCATTGTTGACAATTGGAACGCATTTCTCTATAATATATACCTATAAAGAAGTTTCGGGTTGAATGAGCGGTAACGCCATTTTTCTCAGAAATCCAAAAGGTCATTTAGCAGTATAATTGAATATAGAAAATGGCGTTTCAACAAGACGACAGCGGCTTTCGAAGACAGATGTTTCAGGGAGATTGGAAATGTTCAAAGTGCGGAGCGGATATAAAGGAGCTTCCTTTTAATCCTGATCCGGCTCGCATAGACCAGCTCCAGTGCAGAGATTGTCATCGAAAAAACCGCCCGCCTCAAAGAAGGTGGTAGGATAAAAAACAGCCCCGCAGTGATGCGGGGCTGTTTTTTTAAGATCGTCAGGCGAGTTTTTCTCCATGCCCGACAAAACAGCTTGTTTTTTAATATACGAAAGCCAACATTGTCCAGTTCTTACTAACTGCCGGTTAACACAGAAAGACCTTTCCAGTAAAGGTCTTTCTGTGTCTGAAGCATTTGAACCTGTAACTTTTTTATGACGATGTTACATCTTACAGTTAAGAGCAATGCGTAACTTATACGCGTTGCCGGAGAAAAAGCCTTGGGTTTGCACATTAAAAGCTTTAAACGGGGACAAGACATTATGAACAGGTTCTTTGTGAGATTAGCCATTATTCCTTTTTTGGGAATAATTACTGTATTTTTGGGGAATACGTCAGCCGCTGCAGAAATTCCCAAGGTGGATTGCAGTAAAATAAAAACCCTGTCGCCTTTTTACCATAACAACTCCATGCAGGCGGTGCGTGTTGAGCAGGAACTTCGCCAAAAAGGCGACATTGAAAGCGCGGATACGCTAGAGTATATATCATGCGTTCCTCAAGGAACGTGGTTTGTTGGCGGAGATAAAAGCGCCGTGAAATCTCGGGCATCGGGAATTGTTCGGGATGCGGCGGCGGAGGGAAAAATTCCGGTGTTGGTGCTTTATAATGCTCCTGCCGGAAATCGCAACGCATGGTTAAGCGGTGTTGGAGACGCCGGTGCATATAAAGAATGGGTAAGGGCGATTGCAGAAGGAGTCGGTTCGAACGAGGCGTGGGTCATGCTTGAGCCGGATGCGATTGCGCTTGCCGGAAATCTTAGCGGTCAAGATCAGAATGAGAGATTTGGACAAATCAGCGATGCCATATCTATTCTTAAAACATATGCCCCCCATGTTCGCGTGTATATTGACGGGGGACATAGCTCATGGAAAAGTGAACAGGCGCAAGCTGATTTTCTCCTTCGCGCGGGAATTGAAAAGGCTGATGGGTTTTTTACCAACGTGTCTCATTTTCGCAGCACTGCTGATGAAATTACCTATGGGAAATCGGTTTCCGGGCTTGTTGGAGGAAAACACTTTGTCATTGATACCAGCAGAAACGGAAAGGGGTCGTTGAACTATGAATGGTGTAATCCGTCCGGAAGAGCAATTGGAGTGCGGCCGACGTTGAATACCGGCGATCCGTTTGTTGATGCATATTTATGGATCAAACTGCCCGGAGAATCTGACGGCACCTGCAATGGCGGCCCGTCTGCCGGTAAGTTTTGGCTTGAATATGCGCTCGGTCTTGTACATGAGGCGCTGACACTGTCGTTATTTGAGGAACCGCTCACCATGGGAACGGAAAGCTCTCAAGCCGCTCCAGAAACGGTTCAAGAGGACAACACGGCACCAACCCCGATCACAGAATCAACCCCAATTCGAGAACAGTCCTTTGGTACAAATGAAAGCGAAACTCATTCGCTCTATAAAAATGAATCCTTCTTTAAGAGGAGAACATCCTATATTTCCGTAACGGAGCAATTGAGGTCGAGGTTTAGGAGCGGCACTTAAGCCATTTACATTTTCTCTGCGCTCAATGGTTTTCGGGCCTTGTTATGCACCTTGCGCGCTTGACAAGCCGGGACGAAAAACTCTACCCTAAAAGTAGGCAGCGTTCCGATAGGCATTCCGATTAATATTTCATACTACTGCGTCCGAATCGCTTCGGCCTGCGGGCTGTAAGCTGAGGACCAAACAATGGAGTTTTGCGGACATACCTTAAGAGCGCTGCCTACCCGTTGAAACAAAAATCCCCCGAGGGGGATTTTTGTTTTCTTATTTATAAGGGGACGGATAGTCTGTATTTCGCACTTTGAGAAAAATTGTTATAATCTTTAGGCATGAAAAAAGAAAATATCAATAACATTGTCGATTTTCTTTTTGAGGTCGGGATGCTCGCGAAGACCCCGAGAAGCGGGTTTTTCTTTTTGGGAAGCGGCGAGCAAAGTGTTGCCGAGCATGTAAACAGAACAGCGTACATCGGTTTTGTGCTGGCTTCCATCGCGAACGATATTGATGCTTCAAAAGTGCTTAAAATGTGTATTTTTCATGACCTCGCCGAGGCGCGGGTATCTGATTTAAATTATGTGCACCAAAAGTACACCGAAAGAAAAGAACACCAAGCCATAGAAGATTTAGCCAAGGCGCTGCCGTTTGGCGATGCCATTCGCAGCATTATCGGTGAATATGAACAAAGAGAAAGCAAAGAGGCAAAACTTGCTAAAGACGCGGACACCTTGGAATTTCTTTTGTCGCTTAAGGAGCAGGTTGATATCGGGAATGAACGGGCGAAAACATGGACACCGCCTTTGCTTAAACGGCTGTTGACCGATGAAGCAAAGGAACTTGCTAAAGTGATTGTGGAAACGGACTCCGACCGATGGTGGTATGGCAATAAAAATGATGATTGGTGGGTGAGCCGGGGAAAAGAACGCTAGCGTTCTTTTTGCGTGAAAGTTTTCTAGCGGCGGCAGCCCGTCCGATTTCTCGGCTGGAATATAGAAGTGATATACTACTATATAAATAATGTACTTTTCACATGAACTTCTGAACTTCAGAAAGGAGGCGATGGAGAGTGCGACTAAAGAGAACGCGAGAGATTCTTTTTAGAGAATTAAGTAATCGCGAGATCAGAATATTCCTTATTTTTATTGCGCGGGACTGCGGATTGCTATCTGTTCTTGAAAAATCCGTGCAGCAAAGAAAAGATCAGCGCGCTTTCCCTGCAATAAACGCGCATCGGCTTCTTTGCTGCATGTCCAGATTGTTGACCGGCATTCCCGTTCGTGAGGTCAGCGTTAAAGAGCGCAAGATGCTTGTTGCTTCCGTTGGATTCTTGAAAAGACGGTTAGAACGGTATTATCGCGGACGCATTTGGTCAGGCGTGCAGGATATTCATATCCTTCACCCTGTCTATGGAAAGATGTACGCGACACCCCACGCGATTGATCGCTTTTTCGAATGCGTTTCCCTCGAACTCTTGGTTGCATTGGCGCGTGACAGGAACGTATCAAGAAATATCATAAGCTGTTTCTGTGAATCTTTGAAGCGTTCGCGGCAAAAGGCCTTTATGGAGGGACGCAGGGCCGAATGTTCCATCGGCAGCGCCCGTGATGCTGTAAAGCATCTTCACGACGTATGGCTTGATGTGTGGTTCGCCGTCACGGAAAAAGGAGAAACGGTTGTTGCCGTCGAGCGGCCGTACTAAGTGATACGGCCGCTTTTTATATGCCAGAAAAGCTCTCTTATAGTTTATTGTGTCGTAAATGACTGCTCGGTTGACGTTGCGGTATTCCCGGCAGCGTCTTTAGAGATAGCGATGTAGTAATATGTTGTGCTTGCAGTGAGGTTTGGGAAATTGAGCAGATGGGAAGTAAGCAGGTTGATGTGTTCGTTGGCAAACAGCGTATTTGGCGCGGTGACGGGCGTTGACGTGCCCATAAGAACGTTTCCGGTTGCCTCTTCGTCGGTTAGCCAGCTAACGGCCGTTGAGCTCGCGGTGATATTGGATGCGGTGAGATTGCTTATGGCGGGAGCTGTGGTATCCGGCGTAGTTGTTGCGGTGCCGTTGTCATGATCACCGTCTTCATCCTCTTCGCAGCGGCCTATCGTGTCGCCGTGCCGAAGGTGTTTTGGCAGATCTCTTCGTTTGATTATTATGGTTTCGCGCCCGTCTTCATCCTCGTGTTCGTCATTTTCACTTTCGTCTTCATCTCTGTCGTCATCATCCCCATCATTTATATGGCAGATAGTAATTTTGCCTCTCTCGTCTCTATCGTCTCTTCTGTCTTTTCCTTTGTTTTCGTTGTCGTTTGCAGCTTCGTCTTCGTCATCTTCATCTTCATTCTTGTTTTCTTTCTGTTTTTCCACGTCATTTTTGTGTTTGATTTTAAGGTCTAGCTTTATATCGCCATCCTTCATCTTTAACATTTCCAGATTTTTATTGTTCTTATATTTAAGATCTGTCTTTGCGTCGTCATCATCTTGATCTTCGTCTTGCCCTTGAAACTGAAACATTACTTCCAGTTTTTCGGCTGATGTCTCTACCTTGATTTTTAACTTTTCATCGCTTGATGTGATTTTTACCGTTTTAAGGGTGAACAGATGTTTTTCAACAATAGAGCGCAACTCTTCTATAATTTCGTCTATAACGGCAGCTGCGAGCGCGTTGCCCCTGTTCAGTAAATCTGTTTTGTTGCGTTCTAAGTGTTCAAGCGCCGTTGTAAGCGCAAGCTCGGCGCGGTCAACATTTCCTTTTATCTTCGGCGGTTTTTCGCCGTCGGTATGCGGCGTGGTAGTTGCGGTTGTGGTTGCGGTAGCATCCTCCAGCGGGGTTGATGTGGCAGTTGCGGTAAGATGATCAAAATCATCACCTGCTGCGGTTTCGGTTAAAACAGCGGCCACAATAATTTTCGCCTCATCAAGCCGCTCTTTTGAAAACCGAATAATAAGCTCATCTTTTTTCTTATTCGATGCAAGCGCGAGCCGCACCCGTTCTGCCGCTATATCAATAGAGAAAAGCAAATCTCCGGGCTTTGCGTTATCGGCAAACGCAACGGTTGTTCCCGAAGAGATAAGAAATAATATAAGCGCAATCGCCGTTGCAGCAAATTTTATTCGCCGTTTCGCAAACAGCAACGGTTCAAATAAGAAATGATGCCAGCGTGCAGTTTGTTTTTCGTGGCGTGAAAGGCGTGTTTCAATATGCGACCAAAGCACCTGTTGCTCGACCGGTGATAGCGGTTTTGGTTTAGCCTTTTTTAGCAACTGTTCAATGTTTTGGCGCATATCGTTCGTTATCCTCGTTGGCTATCTGTTGTAATTTCGAAAGCGCGCGGTGGTGGCGTACCTTCGCAGTATTCTCACTTATTCCCATAACAGCGGCGATACCAGCGAACGAGAGGTCACTCCAGTAGCGCAGACGCAGCAACTCTCGATCCTGCTCCCCGAGATGTCCAAGCAGCCCCTCAATATATTGATAATCGGGATATAAGATGTCATAGGAATCTTTTATATGCTGTTCGTTGAACTCTACAACATCCGCTCTTTTTTTAAAATGTCGTGACAGTTTTCGTTTGAGGATTATATATACAAATCCGAGGAACTCCTCATCGCTTGAATACTCAAAACCGTCAAATGAGATCCATAAATCTATAAAAGTTTCTTGGAGGATGTCCAGCGCATCTTCGCGCTGTCGGGTGCGTGAGAGCGCGTACGCGAACAACCTGTCTTGTAACAGCGTTACAATTTCGTGAAAAGCCTCCGTTTCCCCATGTAGAGCCTTTTTGATCAATGGCTGCAGGTTATGCTGCGTACGCGTACTCACTGTAATGCTCTTTACCGTAAAATGTCATCTTACCGTAAAAAGGTTACATTTTGGAAGGAAGTTCGGCGTTTATAGAAACCGCGAAAAGTCTTCGTGCGGATCGCCGCAACATATTAACTTTTCCGATCAAGTAAGTTAACATTCTTACTGGCTGCTTCATTGAAAATTTTCATGTTTTTTGGGAGGAAGGGCGCCTATGCCGAATGATGAGGAACAAGTCAGTCAAGAATTACGCAGTTCCCTTGAAAAAGAATACGATGTAGTTGGAGCTGACTGGAGATTTCTGATAGGTACCAGATTCGCTATGCTGGCTTTTTCTATCACCTTAATTTCATTTCTGCTCGGTGTGTATCGTTACATGATTACTGCCTTTACGGATGTTGACTTGTCTGGATTATCAGCCGATCAAGTGTTAGACCTGATCAAACTGCGAAACGAAGCTTTGAGAGTAATCCCGGTCATCGGCGCTGTAACAGCGGGGTTGCTTTTGCTTGTTGAGTGGAGAACAAGAAATTTGTATCACCAAGGATGCGCGCAGAGAGCTGAAAAAATTGAGGAAATGTTAGGAATTGAAAATGGCCATTTCAGGAAGTTCGCCGATTCCTCGATTCCTTTCGGTTTTGGCACCCACCCTTTGCAATTGTAAGCGTTTACGTGCTCATGATATTCATTTGGCCTATATTTATGGTCGAGTGAATATTTAGACGCACAAAGGAGGTAATGTGATGCAGAAAAATGTTGAAGGTCACCACCCCGCAGTGCTCTGGTTCCACCGCAGGGTGATACCGGTTTTGTTCGGGGCTGTTTTTGTTGCATTCATGTATATTGCAGTGTTATACATAATGCGGCTCCTTGACTAGCGGCTCGTTAGCGAGCATCAAGATATGTCCTTGTGTGTCAGATATACACAAGGGCTTTCTTTTTCAGAAAAAATGAGTCAGGAGGCGGCGGTGAAATGCACTTGCTCATCACGCTTTCCTGTTTACACGAAGCGGCCTTTCTGATTGAATGAATGTGGATTTGCGAACAAGGAGGTCTTTATGACTGCCGATAAGATAAGAGAGGCGCTTTCAATCTATCAGGCAAAGTTTACCGCCGAAGAAATATCGAAATGGAGATTCCCAGACGACCAAAAAGCAGTGCCTTTCCTAAAGGCCACGCTTTCCCATGCGCACTGGATGATTGATGAGATATACGGTTTTCTTGCGGAGGGAAAGATTGAAAAGGCACACCGATGGCTCGGTTTCATACAGGGAGTTCTTTGGGCAACCGGGCAATATACCATAGAAGATTTGGCCGCACATAGCCGCTCTTTGTAAAGGTTCTTTACGGACAGTAAAAAACAGGCCCCTCGGATTTTGCATTTGATATAGGTGGGTAAAAAATAAACCTAAATGAAGGAGGCGAACCAATGGCACAACTTTCCGAAATGTTAAGCGCGGTGAACCAGCATTGGAACATCAATGATCTAAAACGGGTGTATCCGCACCTTAGCAGGAAACCCAGGTCTCGGCATCAAGCAGAATGTGTCAAACAGATCAGTCTTCATTTTGCCGAAGCCTGTGAAAGGCTTGCAGAGGCATGTGAGGAAGTTGGCCACGGGAATGTGCTTAACGTTCATAAGGTTCAGGAAGCGTTGCAACGTTTTCTTGTTAGTACGCTGCAGCTTGCCAACGTGTTGGGGTGCGGCGATCGCGACCTCGAGTTTCTGCTTAAGGAATGGGTAAAAAAACGAGCAGTGTTGCCGGACGTGCGGTAATACGCCCGGAGCATTACTAGTTCCAGCGGAACTATCCAAAAGAACCGCCCGCAAGCGTGGGCGGTTTTTTTATATAAAACTCGTGAAACTAAACAATTTTAAGAAGATCTAGTATGGACCGTATAACGAAGTCGGCTCTGGAGAAATCATCATTTTTCGAGTAGTTGCTAGGTAATACGGCACAACGCAGCCCAGCATTCTTTGCAGCTGAGAGACCTACAACCGTATCTTCCACAGCAAGAAGTTTTTTACTGGGAAGATTAAGTTGTTCAATAGCACATAAATATGTTTCTGGATACGGTTTTCTATGTTTGACATTTTCACCGGTAATCACTACGGAAAACATCTTGTTAAGCCCGGATCTCTTAAAAAACTTCTCAACAATTTCCAATCGATTAGTTGTAGCGATTGCCAATTTTTTCTTTTTAGAAGATAAACTTTGAATTATTTCTGGAATCTGTGACGGCACAACTGCCATTTTGTCCCATAGTTCATTATAATTTTTCTTGTTTTGTTCATATATTTTTTTTTGCTCCTTAGTGTCAATAATACTGCGTTTCTCCGCAAACAGAGGAATAAAGTCGACAGAAGATTTTCCCGGGATATAGGTTAATTCCGCAGCATCTAGGGGCTCACCTATATCTTCAAAAGTTTTTATGGCAGCTGATGTGTTGACTTTTTCAGAGTCAACGAGTATACCATCGAAATCGAATATTATGCCTTTAATGTATCGCATTCAATATTTATATAACTACCAATGAACATTGGGAAGAGCTTTACTTACAGCCCCGGATTTTTTATTTAGCAGAAGGGTCGTTTTGCAACATACCCAAAATGTTGCCTTCCGTACCTTTATAATACTTCAACTTACTGTTATCAATCCAGTTTTTTGAACTTAGACAAAAACAGGACCTCTCCTTAATTCCCAGGAAAGGTCCTTTTACTTGAGGAACAAATGAGGTAGTCCTATACCTCTACGAGTTCACCTCGCATAAGTTTTTTGTAGTCCTCTTTGGAAAGACCAACCCAGGAAGGATCTTCGTACCTGTAGGGATGTTTCGGGTCCAGTTCTCCGGGAAGGAATCTCTTTTTTGTGGAAGGGTTTTTCTTCCTTACTTTTACAGACTTGCGCTTCGGCCTACCCATGAGGGTCTCCTTTCATCTTTTATAAAGTTTAGCATTTTGATGTATGAACTTCAAGAAAACAATTACCGCATCAATCGGGCGCCATTCAGGTGCAAAATCTGCCCAGCCATGTACTCACAAGCCCTTGAGGATAAGAACAAAACTAGGTTCACGTATTCTTCAACACGACCAATTCTTTGGAGCGGGATGCGGTCAACAATTGTTGGGTCCTGAGAAATAGTTTCGCGGCCCATTCCAATATCAATAACGTGCGGCGCAATTGCATTTGCAGTAATCCCGAAGTTAGAACCCAGTCGCACATAAGCTCGTGTTGCAGCCTCAACACCAGCCTTAGCACAAATGTACAGAAGTTCGCTGGCATTTCCCGTGTACACACCGGCAGTCGAAATATTGACAATACGACCTCCGCCAGCTTGCTTCATCACTGGAAACACTGCTCGCATCATGTACAACGTACTGCGGAGCGTTAGGCCCATAATGGCCTCAAAATCTTTATCAGTAATTTCATCCGGAGATTGTCGATATATTACCGATGCATTATTCACCAATACGTCAATCCGACTAAACTCGCGTAAAGCTCTTACGCACAACTTACGACATGAAATAGCAGAAGAAACATCCAATTTATAGATACGGATATCGTCTCTTCTATCGGAAGGAACAACGTCCAAAAACTCCTGAGCCGAAGCGTCGTCCCGAAGATATGTGGCCACAACTTTCGCCCCTTCTTGAAGAAATCCCAGTGATATCGCTCGTCCTAAGTTTCTCGTACCACCAGTAATGATGGCGCATTTTCCTTGTAACTCTAAATCCATACCCACCTCCAATCCGAAATCATTATTTTCAATGAACCAAAACCAAAGTAGCAGATGCGATGCTATTTTGTCAAGAAAAAGCCCATCGCGCCTTCGAAGCCCCGCCTTTTTTGTAATTGAGAAGACATATTAATTATCATTTTAGGCTCTGAGATTCAACTTAATATTCTCTCCCACATTGTTACCATAAATGATATTTATTACGTAATAACCTAAATATAGGAAAATTTGTAATAAGACACGACAGATAAAAGAAGCCGTATAAACAGATCAGGCATCAGTGAGTTGATAGCCGCTACAAAATCGGATATTATAAAGTGGCATGAAAAAAGTGTTCATTATTGTCGCCGTTATTGTTGTGCTCGGTGTTGTGGGTTATGTTATGAGCCGATCCGGAGGGCCGGCTGATGAAGCCGCGCCGCAACATTTGCTGGGCGATGCGGTAACGATTTATGTGTACACTATAAATGGCGTAGCAACCGGCGGCGGCACGCTTTCAGTTCCGTTTATTGCTAACACAGACAAAGAGTGGTTTGTTAATGTGCTTGCCGATTTTAATAATGATGGAACATTCAATACTGACGAATGGGTTGCAAGAAATCAAGTCGCCCGGGTTTTTGAAAACTATAACAACAATTTTGTGCTTGACCTTTCGGATATTGCCCTAACAGAGGGGCAGCAAGTAAACACGCGCATGGTGTTAACCAATAACCGGCTTGAACAAACGTGGGACGGCGTTGCCCCGAAAAACAGCGCAGCACGAGACTCGCAGGCACTTGTTCAGACATATGAAATGGCGGATATCATCGGCATTAATGTTCCCGGCGCTTCGGAAGATTTGAAGCGCGGGCCCCTTGCGGCGTTCTTTGCACCCATTCCACAAACTGCCTACGCGCAGGACAGCAATATAAATACATTCCGCCAACCGCCGATGCCCGACATCAGACAGGATGGAATGGAATGCACTCCGACCGCAACTGCCAATAACCTTATTTCCCTTGCGCAAGAGAAAGGGCGCCGAAACGATTTACCTCAAAACCCGCAGGACATTATCAATGAGCTTAAAAGGGACATGCAGTTTCATAACGGCGTGCTCTTAAGGAACATTATTTCAGGAAAGGAAGCGTTTGCACAAAGACACAATCTGCCGATTCTTACCGAACGGATTGACAATCCAACCGCTCAAGATATTGCCTCTGCTATTAACAGAGGGTGTGTGGTGGAGTTGAGTATGGCTTGGGTAAGGTCGCGCAGCGGCCACCCGAATACCGGTCACGTGGTGAGCGTTGCGGGCGTAAGCACCGCAAACGGCGTGAATCAAATTCAGGTCCACGATCCCGCAACTCCGAGCGGGGTTGATACATATGATCTGTCGTTTGAAGTGCAGGCAGGAGAGAGAAAATTTGAGGGCGTAAACTATCCCATGTGGGATGGGGTGGCGTTTATAGATGCGATTTTTGTGCAGTGTTGGACGGGCGTTGAGCATGCTACAACCGGAACCACACCGGATACCAGCCGCGTTGAGGCGCTTGTTATAAACGGCGGTTATTATCCCAAAAGCCAGTTTCACGCGGCGAGTCCCGACAGGTGCAATGCTTCCCACTGGCATGCCGGCGGTACGGTCTACGGACTTAAAACCAAAACATCAACGGATATTGTAAACGCCACTGATCCAAATCCGACCTCGTGCGGATTTGGAAAAATTGGCGAGGTGCCGGAGGAATTTATTGACATCACTTTTGAACAGTCAACGGAACTTATAAAAAACATTCCGTTATAGAATACTATATAAAAACGCATAAAGCGGTTATTATAAAGACCCGGATAGCAACGTGTTTGCCGGCATTTGCGGGGGCGGGCAATTATTTTGCCGTTGATCCGGTCATCATACAGGTACTTTGGCTTTTAGTCGTTGTTCTTGCAGGCGTTTTCCCCGGAGTGATCATTTGTCTTCTTTTCATGTTTGTTATTCCCGAGAAAACGGCGAAGCACAAAACCGGCGGGCAGGGTTATCATATTCATGATACCGCGCCGCTTACGGCGCGATGGTTCATTACAGAATCGAAACAATAAAATCGGTTCAAGCCATTGAACCATAACGAAACCGTTGACAGGCTTCAGAGAGTGTGCTATGTTGAGTGTAGTTTTCACCAGAGAAATGGGAGGAAACGCAGTTGAGCGAAGAATCAACGGAAACCGGCAGCAGTAACGATGAAGATGAAAAACCGGCGCCTGAAGACATCCGCCTTGAATATCAAGAGTGCGCGACGCTGTCCAGATTCTTTGTGGGCATCCGCTTCAGTTTCTTTGCGTCATTTATCACGTTCTTTGTCATTTTAATAGGCGGGTATCATTATGTGTGGTCAGCGAGGAGAGCGGTATTCGGAGAACTCCAGCCATATTTGCTGTTCGTTGTCGCATTCTCCGGCCTCATTGTTGCAGTTGTTGGATGGCTTGTTGAGAAAAGAAACGTCTTCCTTTACCGGACGTGTGACGAGCGGCTGCAGGAACTGGAAGAGGAACTGCGTATTCCTATGGGAATATATCGCCGCTTAAGGTTTCCCACTGCGTTCTCAAGATTTCTTGGCATTCCCGCCCGGCACGTTGTTGCGATATACACGATGTATACGGCGATTTCAATTGTGTGGATTATCCTCGTGGTATACAGCGGTTACCGGGTTTGGGAAGTTTGGTAAAAAACCAAAGGAGGTAACAATGAAAGACTACAAACCTTCTCCATGGGTGAAGGGTGAAGAGGATCCATGGGAGCGCTTTTTCACACGCGTGGCAGAAGTACTTTTTGCAATCGGTATCCCGATAGCGATCATCGGTTTCATCATGTGGGCAATCGGGATTTTCAGCATCCCACTGCCAATCCATTAGCAAGGAGGCGACATTCCCGCCTTCGGAGCACGGCACGACTTCGGTCGTGCCGTTTTTTTATTTTACTTTTTTATCCAAGCGTCCTTTTCTCCGCATTTGTTATTCCCGAGAAAACGGCGAAGCGCAAAACCGGCGGGCAGGGTTATAGACTAGCGCCATTCTTAGTTTCGCACAGCGTTTTTTATTCTTCAACGGCGGCTTGTTTTCTGGTGGTGAGGCGATCTAGGAGCACTGCAATAAACGGGGAGAGGATAATCGGCAAAGCCCCGATGTATACAAGCGCCCATATCGGGTACCCTTCGTACGGCGTTACGAATTCGTTTTTGAGGTTTATGATGAGCAGAATGGTAAGAAAAATCGGTGTTATATATTTAATGGCAATATTCCAACTCACGCCCAGTTTGACGGTTGAAGTTTTATTTACAAACTCAAGCAGTTTGTTCCCTTTCCATGCCCATCCCACGATTACGGTTTCAAGAATGCCCATGATCACAAGCCCGTAATTTACAATGAAATGATCTGCGATATCCAAAAAATAAAGGCCGGCGTGCGTGGTAAACAGTAGCCCTCCGGCGATGCCGACCAGTGAAATAAGAAGGGCAATCTTTTTGGTTGGCGCGGCGGCGTATCTGTCTCTAAACGCCGCCGAGAACGCTTCAAGGAGCGAGAAAGCGCTGTCTATGGCAAGTGTCAGCAGCATGCCGAAAAACAGCACGGCAATAAGCGCATTGAAGGCAGGAAGAAGCGAAATCGCCAGAGGAAATATCATAAATACCAATGCAGGACCTCCGGTTACCGCCTCCGTTACCGGGACTCCCTGCTGCGTTGCCATGTATCCTAAAGTTCCAAACACGACAAGTCCCGACATGAAGCTTACAAGAAAATTCCCGACCGCAACCCAAACTGCGCTCATGGTTATTTCTGTTTGTTTGGGGTTGAAACTTCCGTACGCAATCATAATTCCGAACGCCAGTGATAAACTGAAAAATACCTGTGAGAAAGCGGCAATCCAAAGATCGGGATTTGCCAGCGACGACCAATTTGGAACAAGAAACAGCGAAACCCCCTCTCCCGCACCTTCAAGCGTCAGCGCCCGCACGATGAGTATTGCAAGAATGACAAAGGGCAGTGTTGCAGTCCACACGACCACTTTGCTTACGCTTTGCACCCCTTTCCATACGGAAAAATATACCAACGCCCATGCAAACAGAAGTCCGGAGAGTACCGGCCACGAAATACCGCCGATGTCGTTCACTCCCCCAGATAAATTTAATATGTCTCCCAAGAAAAAATTCACCGTATCATCTCCCCACGCAAGGGTAAAGGCAGAAGCAAAATAATTAACGCTCCAACTCATTACTGCCATATAATAAAACAACACCATCATCCCAAGCGTGATTGCAAGCCATCCAAGGTAGCGAAATCCTTTTCTTATTTTTCCCATCGCATCAGGCGCGGCGCGCTGCATCATTTGTCCCAGTCCAATCTCAAGAATAAGCAGCGGGATGCCTATGACGATGTTCGCGAGCACAAGGACTAATATGAAAGCGGCGCCCCCATGTTCGTACGCAAGAAAAGGGAAGCGCCATAAATTTCCAAGGCCCGCAGCCGAGCCGATTGCCGCAAGTATAAAAACCCAGCGGCTTGGCCAATGCTGTCTTTGGAGCATAGTATGAGTAGTAAAAAATTGAGTATAAGCGACCTCGTTACTATTATATGCTTTTCGGGCGCTGGTTGCTAAATACAGAAAAGCGCTTTTTTACATGTGTTTTCAATCATACTGGACGACGCCCACTTTTCTTATTATACTGAAGGCAGTGTTGATTATTCGTTAAAATATTATATATCAGTACATCATGGACCCTCTTTTAAGAGAAATCGTCTTTATAACAGGAAGGATTCTTTTTGGCGGATTTTTTCTTATGAGTGGCGCTAACCATTTCATGAAGTTATCAGCAATGACCCAGTATGCCCAATCCAAAGGCGTCCCAAGTCCAAAACTCGCTGTGATGGCAACCGGCCTTTTGCTGATGCTCGGAGGCGTTGGATTTATTTTGTGGAGGTATCTGCTTATTGCATCACTGTTGCTTATTGTGTTTTTAGTGTTCGTATCATTTATCATGCATCGGTTTTGGAAAGAGGAAGACCCGGGAGCAAAGATGGTAGAGATGACAAATTTTATGAAAAACATGGCGCTTCTTGGCGTGGCGCTTATCTTTTTTGCGTTTGAGATGGGCGGATAACTCATTACAAACTCCTTGTTTCAAACCCAAATCATCCACAGATAAAATAGCGCTGCACTTGATTGGACGCAGGTTGTCGGTTATTCTATAATCAGAAGTTGATCATTGTTTCTTGCGTGGAGCGGTTCTCCATACTACTGCATAGAACGATTGAAATGCTTTCCACGAGAGTGGAAATCCCCTTTCAATCGCTAGACACATCAGAAGGAGCGAGAACCGCCCCACGCAGCCAGTTTTCAAAGAAGGCCATCGGCCTTCTTTTTTTGTGTGCGGGAATTTGTGTGGGGGGTTTGGGCGTGATTGATTTCTTTTTTCTGTTGCTATAAAATGGTTATAGCCATACGGCTTTGCTGGAGGGATCATATGCTCAATTTTCGGTGGGCAGGACTGCCCAAACAAACCGAACAGAGGATCTGCGCAGCGGCATATGAAAACCACAGAGCAGCTCTGTTTGCAATGAAAAAGGAGCAGGCAATATCGAGCGTGAGGACAGAGCTCGGAAAGTACGTTCTTACTCGTTGGCATTGCGGGAGGCGGATGGCGCAGGTAAAGGTTTTTGTGAGCCGTTCAGATCTCCTGACCCCCCCGTTGATTCAAGAGATCAGAGTTCCGGACAGATATGTATGTATACGGTGTTGGAAAGCCGAATGCTAGGAGGGTGGTAGTTTTATATGGGCTCTTCGTTTCGGAGAGCCCATTTGCTTTCCCGCAGGTGCTGTTGAGGTTATTATATAAGTATGGTGCAATGTATAAAGAAAAATGACGGAGCGCATTTTGTATGCGAAGTATGCGGTTTAAAGTATCAAAAAAAAGAATTGGCTGGGAAATGCGAAGCATGGTGTAGGGAGCATAAAAGCTGTAATCTTAAGATTATACAATACGCGATCAAGGAATAACGAGTTTTGTGTATAGAAGGTTGCCCTTTGCCAACAAACGCACAAACTGTTACAATGACATCACTTTTGTATGACAAACGAACAACAAAATAATACAGGGCGCGCCGAAGAAGAGTCCGGTGGGACTGTAGCCGACTCAAATTTTCACCAAAGCCCGTACATGATTCCTATATCCATAATCATTGCGGGGTTGTTCATTAGCGGCGCTATTATGTATTCTGGCGGCAGTTCACAGAAATCCCCCGCCAGCACAGCAGATGCCGTGGATTCCGAGGAAAAGTCCGACGGCGATGATGCCGCGGGAGCCGCAAGAAGCGTGGACAATATACGGCCGGTTGGAGCGGGAGATCATATTCTTGGATCACCGGATGCGCCGGTAAAGATTGTGGAGTATTCAGACACCGAGTGCCCGTTCTGTAAGCGTTTTCATCTTACATTGAAACAAATTATTGATGCTGATGAATATGGAAGAGCAGGGAAAGTCGCTTGGGTGTATAGGCATTTTCCGCTCGCCGCGCTTCATAGAAAAGCCTTTAGCGAAGCACAAGCGACGGAGTGTGCTGCGGAACTTGGAGGAAACGAGCAGTTTTGGCTCTACTTGGACCGCCTTTTTGAGGTAACTCCGTCAAATGACGGTTTGGAGGAGGCGGAACTGCCCCGCATTGCTCAATATATTGGACTTGATCAGGAAGCTTTTGAGCGTTGTTTGACAAGCGGGAGGCATGAAAACATCGTGAATGATGACTATGATAATGCCGTTGCTTCTGGGGGCACCGGAACGCCGTTTAGTGTTGTTATAACAAATAACGGCGGGAAATATATCATTTCGGGAGCCCAGCCGTACGAGACCGTAAAAAGAGTTATAGATCAGGCGCTTTCGTCAAATTAGCTTCGTTGCCGGTATACATTAGAACATACTCACGTTGAAGCTAGGGCGAACAAAGCCGACAAGTTAGAGTAATGACTCCACACACGCTTCTTTTCACGCTTGCGGCCATTGGCATCAGTGAAACCGCATATTTGATTCGCAAACGCAGGGCGCTTGAGCAGCCTATTTGTCCTCTTGGCGAGGATTGTGTGAGCGTTTTACACAGCAAATATAACCGGATTGCTGGAGTGTACAATGATGTTTTAGGGTTCGGCTTTTATGTTGTCCTGTCGTTTCTGGCCGCTTTTATTGTTTTGGGGCTCGAGCCATTTTCAACGCCGGTGTTTGCTACAAGATTGCTTCTTGTGTTTGGGACGATGCTCTCACTTCGGTTTATATATTTGCAATGGAGGGTTATTCAATCCTGGTGTTTTTGGTGTCTTATGTCAGCTGTTACTATTTTTGGCATGACGGTCATTGCCTTTGTAAGCGACTTGGCAATGCCGTAAGATAATAAATATATGAAAACTGCGGCATTTCATATCTTGCGTGTTGGTATAGCCATAACATTTATATGGATAGGGGTGTTGATACTTCGGGAGCCGGAAGTTTGGGGGCTGGGATATATCCAGCCGTGGGCGCTTAATCTGATGCGTCTTCCGGTAAAGGATGCAATGATTTTTACCGCGATTCTTGATATTGTTGTCGGGTTTTTGCTGCTTGTGGACGTTGGAACGTGGGCAGCTTCGCTTGCGGCCTCCTTTCATCTTATGGTTGTCTTGGTTGTTTCTGGTATTAATGAAATCACCGTCCGTGACATTGGACTTCTTGCCGCTGCGGTGTCACTTTTTGTCTGCACTGTTCCTTCAACGGTTGTTACCTTTGTCTTTCGAAAAAACCCTGAAACGCGACAGTGATCTATATTGCGTGTTGGAGTAGTGAGCTGAATTTTTCGTATATGCGCTCTTATTTGATTACTTTCATAATGCGGGCATGCTGACAATATTTTGGTTTGTAATTTTTGTACTTAGTTTTTTTGTGCTTATTCAGGCCTCGCGTTATTTCGTTGAATCGGCTGAGCGTTTGGGACTGAAACTCGGAATGCCTTCGTTTATGGTCGGCATTACAATTGTTGCCGTTGGAACATCTTTTCCGGAGCTGGCCGTTTCAATCATTGCTGTTGTCAGCGGTGCAACAGAGATTGTTGTCGGAAATGTTATAGGATCCAATGTCACCAATATTTTTCTTATTCTGGGCGTGACCGCCATTGCCGCCGGGAGGATTAAAATTACAAGGGAACTGTTAAGCGTTGACCTGTCTTTCCTTGTCGGATCCTCGTTTCTTTTGGTCGCAGCGCTTTTAGACAGGCAGTTTACAATTTCAGAGGCGCTTTTATTCATTGCCGGGTTTATCGTGTACGTTTTGTATGCGCTTACGATTGAAAAAGAGGGAAAGCATGGGAAAATGGTGGCCGGTCGCCTTGATCATAAAGGGATAGAAGGGTCGCTTATAATGATTTTGGTAGCAAGTCCCGTTGTTATGTACTTTGGGGCGGAATACACCATTAAAGCCGTCCTTAAACTCTCTGAATTTTTAAACGTCGGAGTCGAAATAATCGCCGCAAGCGCCATTGCTTTGGGAACGTCACTGCCTGAACTCGCCGTCAGCTTAAGCGCAGTGCGGAAAGGAAAGGCTGAAATGGCGATCGGGAATATTCTCGGTTCAAACATTTTTAATACATTTGCAGTGATGGGAATCCCGGCCCTTTTTGGGACGCTGTTTGTCCCGGAAAGCATGATTGTGTTTGGTCTTCCCATGTTGCTTATAGCAACATTTTTATATTTCTTTGCCATAAGGGATAATATGACAACAAAATGGGAAGGGTGGATGCTGGTCATTTTCTATTTCTTTTTTATCAGCGAGCTTTTCAGCGTTTGACGCGGTGTGCAGCCGCCCTATTTTGTTCTGCGTTGCTTTTTTGACAAACGTTGATCAGATGGCTTTCATAACTATCAATGTGGTATCAACTTTCGCTTGCCGAAATCGCTCGTAAGCTCGATACGAATCTCGAACAAGGCCTTTCTCATCAGGAAGCAGAAAAGAAACGGGCCGTTTTTGGTTTTAATGAGCTTCCGCAGGGAAAGAAACTGCGTTGGTGGCGGCTGATGCTTCGGCAGTTTAACAACCCAATGATTTATATCCTGCTCATTGCAGCGGCGATCACGTTATGGCTTAAGGAGTTTATAGATTTTTATGTCATTACACTCGCCGTTATAGTAAACGTCGTTATAGGGTTTTGGCAGGAATTTCGATCAAGCAGAATTTTTGAACAGCTTAGAAGTCTTGTGGCGATAAGAACCCTTGTGAAGAGGGATGGAAAGATTTTTGAGATTGACAGCAAAAATCTTGTCCCCGGGGACATTATCATTCTTAAAGGAAGCGCGAAAGTTCCTGCTGATGGGCGGCTGATAAGCGCAAGGAAACTTACCGTTGATGAAGCGTTGCTTACCGGAGAATCCGCCGCTGTTGATAAGAAGGCAAAGGATATGTCCGGCACAGTCGCGATTGGCGATCGTGTAAATATGGTGCACACAGGAACGATTGTTGAAAAAGGGGAAGGTGTTGCGGTGGTGGTGGCGACCGGATTGAAAACGGAACTTGGGGAAATTGCGAGGTTAACGGCAAGCGTTGGGGAAGAAACAACGCCATTGCAAGAACGTCTCCGGTATCTTGGAAGGAAACTTGCGATCTACGTTACGATTATCTCGATCATTATTTTTGTTCTTGGGAGTCTGGAAGGCAAAGGGTTTGTTCAAATGTTTACGGTGACGGTTGCGATTATCGTTGCTGCCATTCCAGAAGGACTGCCCGCCGCCTTAGCCGTTGTTTTAGCGGTATCAGTACAGCGGATCTTGCGGAGAAACGGGTTAGTAAAAAAACTTATCGGAGCTGAAACGCTCGGTTCCGCTTCCATTATTGTAACCGATAAAACCGGCACTCTGACGGAGGGGAAAATGGAGGTAGAACAGCTCATCGGCGTTCGCGATACAAGACGAGCCGCCCTTGTCATGGCGCTGGCAAACGAAGCTATTGTTGAAGAAGGCGGCGAGAAGCAAATCAGAGGAGAGGAAACCGATCGCGCCAAAATACGGTTTTTTCTGGAAAGCGGCGGTGATATCCGTTCAGCGCTTCATGAATACAAACGCGAAGCGCTTCTGCCGTTTAATCAGATAAAAAAATATGTCGCATCGTTTCACACCGCGTCAGACGGGAACTCTTTCGTGTTTGTAACAGGCGCCCCCGAGATGTTGGTTTCCATTTCTAAAATTCCAAGAACTCAAAAGGAGAAAATTTTAAAAGATGTTGAGCAAAACGCGTCACGGGGTTTTCGGATGATAGGAATTGCCGAACGAACGCTGCCCCGTGAGCAAAAAGTGGACTGGGATGATGATGCAGCGCTGGATAACATGATATACGACCTTTCATTTGTCGGTCTTGCCGTTATTCGGGATCCGATTCGGGACGATGTGAAAGAATCAGTGTTTATGACGAGAAAAGCCGGCATACAAATTGTCATGGCGACGGGCGATCATCGGCTTACTGCTCTTACAATAGGAAAGGAATTGGGGTTTTCCGGCAAGCCGGACTCGGTTGTAAGCGGTGAAGAGCTTGAACGGATGTCTGATGAAGAGTTTTTAAAGAGAATCGGGGAAATTGAGATTTATTCGCGCGTCAGCCCTTCCCATAAGATGAGAATAGTAAACGCACTTCGTGAAAAAGGAGAAGTTGTTGCCATGACGGGAGACGGCGTTAATGACGCACCAGCGCTGAAAGCGGCCGATATAGGAATTTCTCTTGCCTCGGGAACAGATGTGACCAAGGAGACTGCGGATTTGGTTCTTTTAGATAACAGTTTTTCTGTTATCACAGAAGCTATCCGTCAAGGCCGTATTGCTTTTGATAATATTCGCAAGGTTACTGTGTTTTTGTTTACAAACTCTTTTACGGAGATTATTCTTGTGCTTTCCGCACTCTTATTTAGGATCCCATTACCGGTATCAGCTGTACAAATTTTGTGGGCGAACTTTGTAGAAGACGGTTTTCCAAACTTCGCGCTTGCATTTGAACCTGGCGAAAAAGATATCATGAGACGTAAACCCTTGCGCCGCAACGAGCCGATTCTCAATAAGCAAAGCCTTATTATCATTTTTATTGTTGGTATCATTTCGGATTTATTGATGGTTGCTATATATTTGTATCTTTACTATTACACCGATTTCTCATTCCAATATATAAGAACCATCATGTTTTCTATGCTCGCCACCGATGCATTAGTATATGTGTTTTCCATTAAATCGCTGGGCCGCTCCATACTTCGTACCAATGTATTGGATAATGTTTATCTGTTGTTTGCGGTGTTTTTTGGATTTTTGGTGATGGCGGCTTCTATTTATGTTCCAACCCTGCAGCGGCTTTTAAGCACTGTTTCTCTTAGTTTGCCCGCAATACTTTTTGTTCTTGGCAAGGGTCTCTTGTTGGTGACGCTTATTGAGTTGGTGAAGTGGTTTTTTTATAGAAAAAACACTTTCCAATTGGCAGCAGACAAACAGATGTGTTAAAATGGGAAAGTCGGCTTCGCCGGCCGATATTATTGGTTTAATTATCATTTTTCGTATGGGTTTATTTGATTTCTTAAAAGGGAAAAAAGGAGAAAAAAACACTTCCGTAACAGGGGAGCTGCAAGAAGAAGCATTTACGTGTGCGAAATGCGGAAAGGTGAAAAAGGAGATTGAAGGGAACTATGTGCTGGAGGGGAGCGCTTTTTGCTGCAAGGAATGCTGCGGTGATCCCGCGAAAGGGGAACACAAGCAAAAAACCGATAAAGTCTGCGAGTTTTGTTGAGTATGTTGCATAGCAAAATCATTCATATACGAATCAATCAAATATCCGAATAACTTTTGGTATCAACTCGTATATTCGTGGTTACTCCTTAGTTTTTTGAGGACTTCATATGCCCCCCGTGCGCCATTGATGGCACGGTGCGGGCTGGGCTCTACTGCCAGGTGAAGATGCGTTCTTATACATGAAAGCGATATTTTTTCTAGGTCAACTCCCTTTAGCAGTTCCGCGGCAGCGGTCCAGATGTCGTAGCGGTGGTAATCAAAAGGATCTTTCGTGCCCGTTTTTTTAAAACCTTCCTCAAGAAATGCCCAGTCTGTGGTGTTATTCCACGCGGCGAATACCGCATCGGAGTTTCCCAGAAATGACACATACATTTCAAGCGCTTCTTTTAATGGCGGAGCCTCTTTCCACAGGTCTGGTTCGTAGCCGGCTATTCTTAGTGAAACCGGATCGCCGGTTTCAACATGCGCGGGTGTTACCTTACTCTCAAATATTTTTATAATATCCATGCTTTCCTGATGCACAAGGAGCGCTGCGATTTCAATTATTTCGTGTTTTCGAACATCAAGCCCTGTAAGCTCAAGATCGGTGATCGCTAAATATTTTTTTATAAAAGGAGTTGCCATAGTGAAAGTTTATTATAATATGGTGAGCAGTCTATAGTCCATGGTCTGTAGTTTATAGTTTGTGGCGCGGGGCAGTGTTTTCGGATTATAGTATAGTAGCAGTACACATGGATAGCCTCGACGGGATATGGGATGGCGGTAATCCGCACACACTTTCCCCGTTAGAAACCTTACCAACGGGCCGTAGTATAGTGGCAGTACGCAAGGCTGGGGGTCTTGTAGCGGGAGTTCAATTCTCCCCGGCCCGATAAAGCAGATTTTTAACGCGAGGGCGTTTTTTAATTCTCCTAAGAACAGAAGGTTTTTATTTCTCCGTTGAAGGAGTCGCAAGGTGTCTTGCAAGCGCCGTGAAGAGTCTTACCCCTGTTCCTTTGGCGCCCTTCGCAAGCTTATCCGAGTCAATTGCTGTCATGGTTGGAGCCATGTCAATATGCACCCACGGATAAGAAACGAATTGGCTAAGAAACATTGCGGCGGTGATGGAGCCACCATAGGCTTCTGTCTTGCCTACATTGGCAACATCGCCGAACGTTCCCTTGATGTCTTCTTCATATTCATCCCAAAGCGGCATTGGCCAAAGGTAATCACCCGAAGATTCTCCAAGGGAGCGAAAAAGTTCCTCTAATTTTTCATCTTTTGTAAAGAGCGCCGAAACCCGTTGGCCGAGCGCAACCATCGCGGCCCCGGTAAGCGTTGCAATGTCAACAACGAGACGAGGGTTATATCGTTTTGCATATCCAAGCGCATCGGCCAGAATGATCCGCCCTTCGGCGTCGGTGTTGAGCACTTCAATAGTCCGCCCGGTAATTGAACGGAGAATATCTCCGGGGTGGTAGCTGGAGCCGGAAGGCATGTTTTCCACTGCCGGTATCAACCCGACGACGTGAATGGGTATGTTAAGGCGGCTTATGGCGGCAACGCCATGTATGACAGCGGCGCCCCCGGACATATCCATATGCATTTCATGGATGGCTTTGTCCGGTTTTAAGTTTAAGCCGCCCGTGTCAAAGGTTACACCCTTTCCCACAAGCACCAGCGGAGCTTGTTTGTAATCAGGATGCTTATATTCCATTATGATAAATCGCGGTTTTTCGCTACTGCCGCGTGACACCCCGATTACTCCGCCCATGCCGAGTTTTTTAATTTGCTTTTCGTCTAAAATTGTTACCTTTACTTTCGTTTGCTTTCCCGCTTCCTCGGCAGCGGCGGCAAGTTTTTGGGGGGTCATGTCGCCGCCGGGCATGTTTGAAAGCCGGCGCGTGTGGTTGGTTTCCTCTCCGATAATAACTCCATTTGCAACGGCTTCCAGGAGCCGGCGTTTTTCGTCTGCAGAGTAATCGGTTGCCAGTTGCATTTTGTGTATCGTCGGCCATCCCTCTTTTGGTGTTTCTTTATATTCATTGTGCGCATAATCTGCGATGACAAGCTCGGCGGCCGTATTTTCAAGCAATTTCGCCTTTTCGGCCAGAGTGGCGGTTTGAGCAACGGATTCCATAATAAGTGTTCCTTCTTTGAGATTGGCTGTTTTCATACTCTGTACGATCCTTCGTACAAGGATGCGTGCTTTTCGGTGATTCCAGTTTTTTTTGTTTCCTTTGCCGAGTATCAGTATTCTTTTCGCGTTGCCGGGAAGCAGAAGAGATTTTACATTTTCTCCGCGCACTTTATCTCTTTTCAGATAGAGACGCAGGAAATCTCTGTCTTTTCTTGAGAGCTGCCTACGGGCAGATTCGGGGATTTCCTCTTTTTCAAAAAGCGGAACAACGAGGTCCCCCGTTTTTCTTGTTTTTGTCACGAGTTGGATATTCATAGTATTCGCGAATATACGAATTTATGTAATGTGCAAATTCACGCGGTCATGTATTCGTATATTTGTATTTGGTTGGTGTTTTGGTATTACCCCAAATGTTTGTTCGCTTTTAGACATCTTGTGCAGATTTTTATTCGTTTTCCAGAAGGGATGTTCGCCCATTGCAAGTTCGGATAGCGTATCCGTTTTCCCGTTGGATTGTACTTTCCGCGTAATTTCTTTCGCTTGCCGCCGAATTGCGGTCCTTTATTACAAATTGCACACGTTTTCATTACAAGAAGTATACTTAGGAAACGAGTGAACGTCAATTGCCGATGAGTTTTTGTCGTTTAAGGACAGATTTGATACAATGTGATGTATTGTTTTATGGAAATAGCAACGTTTATATTTCTCATCGCAATTCTCATCATGTCTGTTGTGGTGCATGAAGTTTCTCATGGTTTCATTGCGCTTGCGCTCGGAGATTTTACTGCAAAGTATGCGGGGAGATTAACGCTTAATCCGTTAAAACATCTTGATCCGGTTGGTTCGTTTCTCTTCCCGGCATTGTTGGTGATGCTCGGGGTGCCGCCTTTTGGCTGGGCTCGTCCCGTTCCTTACAACCCTTATAATTTAAGGGATCAAAAATGGGGTCCGGCATTGGTTGCTGTAGCCGGTCCGCTGTCAAACATCCTCGTCGCTTTTGTTTTCGGTATGATGTTTAGGTTTGCGGCAATCAGCGAGGTTGCAGCGTCTACAGCATTTCTGACCTTATTGGTTGTTGTTATTTATATTAATATTTTACTGGCGGTGTTTAATCTCATACCGATTCCCCCACTTGATGGATCAAAGATTCTTTTTGCAGTATTACCCCATCGTTATCTTGCAATTCAAAGATTATTGGAGGCCTATGGATTTTTTATACTTTTAATTCTTATATTTATTGGCCGGGGCATTTTAGGACTCGTTATTCTCCCTCCAACATTTCTTCTCGCACAGTTACTAACCGGATTGTCTCCCCAGGAGTTGCTGGGCGCCTTGGCGGCGTTTTTCTAAATATGTTCATTGACAGGTTCTTACTGGCGTGATATCTTTTTGATGTTTAACAGATTGTCTTTGCTTTATGCCCACGATCCAGCAGTTAGTGCGAAAATCGCGAAAGCGTTATACAAAGAAACCGAAAGCGCCGGCGCTTCGGTATGGTTTCAATTTGAAAAAAAACAGGCCAGTACAGTATTCTTCTCCCTTTAAACGCGGTGTGTGCATTCAGGTAAAAACCATGACACCAAAAAAACCAAACTCCGCTTTAAGAAAAGTGGCGAGGGTTCGGCTGACGAATGGCGCAGAAATTACCGCATATATTCCCGGTGTCGGGCACACTCTTCAGGAACATTCCGTTGTGCTGGTAAGAGGTGGGCGGGTAAAAGATCTGCCGGGCGTTCGATACCACGTTGTGCGCGGTGTTCTTGACGCCCCGGGAGTAGAGGGAAGAAAGCAGGGGCGATCGAAGTACGGAGCGAAGCGCCCGAAAGAATCATAAATGCAACCATGCGGAGAAAGAAGAAATTCAAACGGGCTGTAAGACCGGATTTCAAGTACAACAATGAACTTGTGGCGTTGTTTATTAATCATTTGATGTGGGGTGGAAAGAAATCTATTGCGCGAAGCATTATGTATAAGGCGCTTGAGGATATAAAACAAGAAGAGAAAGGAAAAGACCCCATCGCTATTTTTAACACCGCCGTGAGCAATGTTGCTCCGATGCTGGAGGTAAAATCGCGGAGAGTCGGTGGAGCAACGTATCAGATTCCTTGTGAAGTGAGAGGAGACCGCCGCAACACGCTTGCTATGCGCTGGATTATTGGAGCGGCACGTGCAAAGAGAGGTCGTCCGATGCCAAAGAAACTTGCAGAAGAAATTCTTCTTGCTTCAAAGAATCAGGGTGACGCGGTGAAAAAAAGGGAAAACACCCACAAAATGGCTGAAGCAAACAAAGCGTTTGCGCATTTTGCGTGGTAGGTCTCTCGCGACTGTCCGGTCAAGATCAACATTCAAAGTGCAAAAATTAAAACCAAAGAACAACAGTCAAATATTATCAACTCCAATTCTCTTTTAATTTTACTGCGTCGTTTCGGGGTTTGATTTTTTGTTTTTACATTTTTATGCGCGAATACCCTATAGAAAAAACACGGGACATCGGCATTATCGCCCACATTGACGCCGGGAAAACGACTGTTACCGAGCGAATTTTGTTTTATACTGGTGTTTCTCATAAAATAGGCGAGGTGCATAAAGGAGAAGCAATCATGGATTGGATGGAACAGGAACAGGAGCGAGGAATTACCATTACATCTGCGGCGACGACCTGCTTTTGGCGCGATCATCGTATAAATATCATTGATACTCCGGGCCATGTCGATTTTACCGCCGAAGTAGAGCGCTCACTTCGTGTCCTTGACGGCGGGGTGGTTGTTTTTGACAGTGTTGCCGGTGTTGAGCCGCAGTCGGAAACCGTTTGGCGGCAGGCTGATAAATATGTTGTTCCTCGCATTTGCTTCATTAATAAACTTGATAGGATGGGCGCGAGCTTTGAAAAAAGCTTTCAATCCATTCGTGAACGCTTAACACCCAATGCCATTCCCGTAACGATTCCTGTTGGAACCGAATCCTCTTTTGAGGGCATTATTGATCTTTTTTCAATGAAGGCATTGTATTTTGAAGGCGCGCACGGAGAAACAGTCGTAATAAAAGATATCCCGGATTCCTTAAAGAAATCAGCCAGTACGTATAGAGAAGCGATGGTTGAAAGAATTGCTGAAACGGACGACGCACTTGCTGAAAAGTATTTAGAAGGGAAACCCATTGAAACAGATGAGATGAAAAGAGCCTTACGGAAAGCATGCATTGCATATCGTCTTGTCCCTGTTTTTTGCGGATCAGCTCTAAAAAATAAGGGAGTGCAGACGCTTCTCGACGGCGTTGTTGATTATCTGCCGAGCCCGTCCGATCTTCCCCCTGTAGAGGGTATGAATCTGGCTACGAATCAGGCAGAACAGAGAAACGCGGATGACGCCGCTCCATTTTCGGCGTTGGTTTTTAAACTGCAAACGGATCCGTATGTCGGGCAGCTTTCTTATTTTCGTGTGTATTCGGGGATGCTTCGCGCGGGTTCTTATGTTTTGAATGTAACAAAAGATAATAAAGAGCGTATAGGAAGAATTTTGCGCATGCATGCGAATCATCGGGAAGAAGTAAAAGAAATTTATACGGGGGAGATTGGCGCTGTTGTTGGTCTTAAGAGATCTTCGACGGGGGATACCATTACAGATCCGGATCATCCGATTCTGTTGGAGAGGATAGAGTTTCCGGAGCCCGTGGTTTCCATGAAGATTGAACCAAAAACAAAACAAGATCAGGAAAAGATGGGTATTGCGCTGCACCGTCTTTCTGAAGAAGACCCGACGTTTCGTATAAGTACGGATCAGGAAACCGGAGAAACTATTGTGTCCGGAATGGGAGAGTTGCATCTTGAAATTATTGTTGACCGCATGCGCCGCGAATTTAAAGTTGAAGCGAATGTTGGGCGCCCCCAGGTAGCATATAAAGAAACTGTTACGCGGGAAGCGGAAGCTGAAGGACAATATATTCGCCAATCCGGTGGACGAGGACAATATGGAGATGTAAAAATTCGAGTTGCGCCAAGAAAGAGAGGCGAGGGGTTTGAGTTTCTTAATAAAATCAGAGGAGGAATCATTCCGCAGGAATTTATTCCTGCGGTTGAAAAAGGCGTCAGGGAAGCTATAGACAAGGGAGTGCTTGCAGGGTACCCCGTTGTTGATATTTCGGTTGTGCTCTACGATGGTTCTTACCACGAAGTAGATTCATCGGAGGCCGCGTTTAAGATTGCGGGCTCCATAGCATTTCAGGAGGCTGCAAAGCGCGCAGGGCTGGTGATTTTAGAGCCGATTATGAATGTGGAAGTTGTTGTTCCTGAAGCGTTTCTCGGTGATGTCACCGGGGACTTAAGTTCAAAACGCGGAAGAATAAACAGCATGGAAGAACGCATGAATGTACGGGTTGTAAATGCCCTTGTGCCGCTCGCTGAAATGTTTGGATATGTCACTCATCTGCGTTCCATGTCGCAAGGGAGAGGATCATATACTATGGAATTTGATCATTACGAGGAGGTGCCACGGAACGTAGCGGAGTTAATCAAAGAGGGTAAAAAGTAAAGCACATTGAGCAGATGCTTCTTACCAGGCACATAACATATTATGTGCCTGGTAGTTCATGGTTTTTAGGCGTAGGACGCAGGATGTGGGATGTTGGCAGCTTATGTATTAAACTTTGACATTGCTTTTTCAGGGCCTTCTTGTAGAAATGAAAGAATGGCTTTATGGGTTTTTAAAAAAACTTGCTCCAGTTCTTTTTGCTCTTTAGATGAAAGCTTCATGAGCACGAGTTTTTCTGCCGGAATGCGTTTTTTCTTTTGAACGCCGATACGAAGCCGCCAGACATCGCGGGTTTTAAACGCTCTGAGCGCCGATTCGACTCCTTTATGACCGGCAGCCCGCTTCCCGAATGAGAACTTTATGCGTCCTAGTGGCAGATCGGCATCATCATGAACCAGCAGTGCCTCTGCCGGCTTTATGTTGAGCGCTTTTATTGCTGTTCCCGATTTATTCATAAATGTTTGCGGCAGGACCAATATTATGCTGGTTTTCCCAATAACTCCTTTTAACATCAAAGACAAACCGTCGGAACTTTCCTCCCAGTTCTTCAGTTTTTCTTTTTTGGCAAACGTGAAAGCGGCATTCCGACCGGCATTATGGCGGGTGTTTCCGTATTTTTCTTGCGGATTGCCCAGTCCGATTATTGTTTTCATATGGTTAGTGTAAGTAACATAGCCCCTGTTTTCAAACAGCAGTTATTGCAAGGTCGAGGGAAAAAGCGTATAATCTTTACACATGGAGGAAAAAGAGGCTGCGGGCACTGAAAAGGAAGAGAAAGCAAACAGCTGGCTGAGGGAATTGTGGGGCTTTGTTAAGATTATTATTGTCTCTCTTGTTATTGTGCTTCCAATCCGGGCGTATATTGTGCAGCCATTTATTGTTCGTGGGGACTCAATGAAGCCCACCTACTATCAAGGCGAATACCTTGTGATAGATGAGTTTTCATATCATATCCGTGGACCGCGGCGGGGAGAAATTGTCGTGTTTCGCTACCCTCAAAACCCTTCTCAGTATTTTATTAAGCGCATTGTTGGTCTTCCCCGGGAGCGCGTGGAGGTAAGAAACGGCGAGGTATATATAGTAAATGAGGAATATCCGGACGGTATAGTGCTTGATGAGCCGTATCTGCAGGAAGGGGTGTTTTCCAGTCCGGACACAATACTCATGCTGGATGAAAAGGAATATTTTGTCATGGGTGATAACCGCTATCAAAGTTCAGATTCACGGTTTTGGGGCGCGCTGGACAGCCGTTTTATTGTTGGAAGGGCGTGGCTTAGGCTTTGGCCGATAGCCCGCGCATCGGTATTATGATCAAACGAGCAAAAAAAGAGCCTTTAAAAACGTTAAAGGGGATGCACGATATCCTGCCGGATTCGGTACCCTATTATGATAGGGTGATCAGGGAAACACGCAAAGTCGCTGAATATTACGGATTTCAGACAATCAGGACTCCGCATATTGAACGCCTCGAGCTTTTTACCGCATCGCTTGGTAACACCAGTGATGTGGTTCAGAAGCAGATGTATACGTTCCGCGTCCGCGGTGGTACTCCTATTGTATTGCGCCCCGAAGGGACGGCCCCATTGGTAAGGGCATATTTTGAACATGGCATGCAAAGCTGGCCGCAACCGGTGCAGTTGTTCTACAATGGGTCATTCTTCCGCCATGAAAACCCTCAAGCAGGCAGAACTCGGGAATTTCAGCAGTGCGGCCTGGAGGTGATTGGGGAAATGGATTCAATCCACGACGCCCTTGTTGTCAGAGTGTTATATTCAGCCCTTGAAGCGCTGCACTTACGTGATGTTATTGTGCACATCAATAGTATTGGGGATAAAAACTGCAGACCCCAATATCGTAAAGAAATTAGCGCATATTTCCGCCGCAGACAACAATCCTTATGCCGTGATTGCAAGAAAAGACTTCGGGAAAATCCTTTACGGATCCTTGATTGTAAAAACGAGGATTGTGTTGCGATAAAGGAAGGCGTGCCGCAGATGATTGATTTTTTATGTGAGTTTTGTAAAGCTCACTTCAAGTCAGTGCTGGAGTATTTAGACGAAATTGCTGTTCCCTACAGCCTTGACCCGTACCTGGTGCGCGGCTTTGACTACTATACGAAAACCGTTTTTGAGTTCTTTATGACGGACGTTTCCAAAAGCGAAGTCTCGGGAAAAAGCGATGGTGAAGACGAACATACCAAGAAAGAAAAAGATACTGTTCCAGCAAACCAGGAAAAAGAGAATAAAAGACCTGCTGCTATTGCAATTGGATCAGGCGGCCGGTACGATGACCTCGCTAATATGTTTTATGGGAGAGCTGTTCCGGGAGTTGGTGGGGCGTTAGGTGTCGATCGTGTGGTTGCTGAGATGAAAGCAAGAAATTTGAAGGTACGGCCGGAGATATCTCCAAAAGTTTTTTTGATACAGCTCGGTGGGCATGCAAAGAAAAAAAGCTTTCTTATCACCGAGGAATTGAGAAAGGGCGGCATCTCGTTTACTCATCAGTTGAGCAAAGATTCTCTTCGGGGGCAGCTCAAAGCCGCTTCCCGCCTTGATGTGCCTTATGTATTGATCATTGGCCAAAAAGAGGCAGTTGATGGGAAAGCGATACTTCGTGAGATGACAACAGGTACGCAGGAGATTATACCGTTTGCAAAAATCGTAAGCGTGTTGAAATTAAGATTAAAGCAATAATAGATGTAAAATGAAGTATGCACACCACAGTTGATATGTTCGGAAAAGAGACGGATACATTTATTCTTTTTTCTGCTGCCAAATTTGGAATTTATTGGTATAATTCGGTTACTATTTAATTATTTTGTTATGGTGGAAGTTCGAAGAAGGGATAAAGAATCGTCAGGTGCGCTGGCGCGGCGATTTTCGAGAAAGGTACAGTATAGTAGCTTGTTAATCACCGCAAGATCGCTGCAATTCCGCGCCCGGAAAAAGTCCAAGGCACGCAAAAAGAAACAGGCGCTTCATAGGGAAATGAGAAAAAAAGAGTTTGAGCACCTCAAGAAGCTGGGAAAATCAGACAATGTATGAATCTCTTGAACGTTCTTAGGGAAGATTTAAAAAAAGCGCAATTGGGGAAAAAAGAAAGTGTCAGCACAACGCTTCGAATGCTCCTTTCCGAAATTCACAATCTTGAGATTAAAGAGCGCAAGAAAGAAACCGGCTTAACAAACGAAGAGATTATCGGAGTAGTTCGGAAAGAAATGAAGAAAAGGAATGACGCGATAGAGGAGTATCAGAAGGCCAAAAGGGAAGATCTTGTTGCGATTGAAAAAGAGGAAATTACCATACTTGAGCAATATGTACCGCCGCAGCTGCAGGATGAAAATATTCAACGGGTCGTTGAGGACAGCATACGGGAGGTAAACGCGTCAGGCATGCAAGACTTCGGCAAGGTGATGAAGGTCGCGATGGCTTCACTGAAGGGAAAGGCTGCCGGCGAGCGTATCGGGGAAATTGTAAAGAAAATGCTGGGTAACTCCGCTTCTTAGTCAGGGCGAAACATGGCTAGGGCAGATTACATTGCTGGATTGGATATCGGATCTGAAAGCACCCGATTTGCATTGGTTGAACGAAAGGCCGGAGGCGCTTTTCATGTGCTTGGTGTTTCTGAAATTCCCACGGAAGGTGTTAGGAGAGGAGCCGTTTTAAAGCCGGAACAGACCGCCTTGTCTATTCGTGAGGCGAAGGAAGAACTGAAGAAAATGACAGGCGTTGATCCGCGCGATGCGTATGTTGGGATAGGGGATTTTCGTGTCGCAATGTACCTTTCAAAAGGAGTAGTCGCGGTTTCCCGCGCAGATGGACAGGTTACCGCAGAAGACTCAAAAAGGGTGATGTTTGCCGCGGAGGACGCGCTTCCTCGGCTTCAAAACCGGCAAGTCATACATCAATTTCCAAAGTATTACCGGGTGGATGGTGATACACCAGTGCAGGATCCGGTTGGGATGACCGGAGTGAAACTCGAGACTGAAGCGGTGTTCGTGACAGTCTTTCTTCCTCATTATAAAAATCTTATGGAGGCTCTTGATATAGCCCGCGTATCAGCTGATGATATTGTGGTTTCTCAACTGGCCTTATCTGATCTTTTGCTTTCAAGGAAACAAAAAGAGATCGGAGTTTTATCGCTCAACCTCGGTGCTCAAACAACAGAAGTATGCGTGTGGGAAGAAGGAACACTGCTCTCTTTAGAGGTGTTTCCTATTGGTTCTGCGCACATCACGCATGATATAGGGCTGGGCTTCCGTGTCGGTGTCGACGTTGCGGAAAAATTGAAACGGTCCTACGCTTCAGTTATTGAGGGGGGAAAAAGGGAAATTAAGTTTTCAGGTTTTGATAAAGATCTTGAGGCGGTGTTTTCACCAAGAAAACTCAAAGAGATTGTGGATGCACGCTTGGGAGATATTTTTGAGTTAACGCAAAAGCATTTAAAAAGAATTGGACGTTCAGGCTTGTTGCCGGCCGGAGCAGTGATAAGTGGAGGGGGAATGCAGCTGCCCGGCATTGTTGATGTGGCGAAAAACGAGCTTTCCCTTCCGGTGGAGTTAGCCCGTATATCGGGGTTTACAGGAAAAAGAGAATTATCAGATACGCCAGAATGGATGACAGTGCTGGCGCTGTGCTATTGGGGAGCTGAGAGCGAGAAGAGTGAATTCCCTGTGTTTCTTGGCAAATCTGTGCCCAAGAAAATCAAGCGGTTTTTAAGGTCGCTTATCCCTTAACATCTCATTGACGGGAACCGTCCGGCAAGCTAGTATATGGTATATTTTCTCATGGCGCAGTTTTAATGATGTTGCTTCTTGAAATGTAAAGGAGCGAACTACGCCATTGAAACGCTTTTAATGCTATAGTTTTCTCTTGATAGTGTTTTCTTTTATTTTATTAAGTTTCACCGCAGCATATGCCACATATTAAACCAGACATTGAATCCTTTGCCCGTATTAAGGTAGTTGGGGTTGGCGGGTCTGGCACAAATACCGTCGATCACATGATCCGGTCTAAAGTGCGCGGCGTGGAGTTTATTGCGGTGAATACAGATGCGCAAGACTTACATAACGCGCTTGCAAAAAGAAAAGTATTTATAGGAAAAAATATCACAAAAGGGCTTGGTTCAGGCATGAACCCGGAGCTCGGTCGCGAGGCAGCAGAAGAATCTCGGGCAGAACTTACGGAATCGTTAAAAGGCGCTGATATGGTTTTCATTGCATGCGGATTTGGAGGAGGGACAGGAACGGGTGCCGCTCCCATCATCGCCAATATTGTAAAAGAGACGGGCGCTCTTGCGGTGGCCGTCGTCACCAAACCGTTTTCTTTTGAAGGTTCAGAACGCGCGAGAATTGCGGAGGAGGGGTTGATGCAGCTGGTTGGAGCAGTTGACGCAATGATTGTTATTCCGAATGACCGGTTGTTCGAAATTATTGAAAAGCAGACGCTGTTCCTTGAGGCCTTCGCTATGTGCAATGAAGTTTTGAGGCAGGCTGTGGAAGGCATATCTGATCTTATCACTGTGCCGGGCATTATCAACGTTGATTTTGCGGATGTTAGAGCTATTATGCAGAACGCTGGCTCGGCTTTGATGGGCATTGGATCGGCGAGTGGCGAACGGCGTGCAGTTGAAGCAGCTGAACGCGCGATTCGTTCTCCGCTGCTCGATATGTCGATTAACGGCGCCCAAGGAGTACTTTTTTCTATAGCTGGGGGCCCTGATCTTACAATGTGGGAGATCAATGAGGCAGCGCGCATTATTACCGGGCCTGTCTCGAAAGATGCCAAAGTGATTTTTGGCGCCATGCGTGATGAAAAATTAAGAAAAGGGGAGATAAAAGTAACTGTCATTGCGACAGGTTTTTCCGGTGTAACCTCTGAATCTGCCGTGGCAGGCTCTTCCATAAACCTTTTTTCAGGAAGCACCCTACCCACACCAAAAACATATACCACAAAGCAAATGAATCACGAGAAAACTGACGAAAAGAGAGAAGAAGGAGAATGGGACGCAGTCCCTGCTTTCTTAAGGAGAAAAAAATAGAGTAGTTTACATTTCGGGCGTTTTATTTGTATGTTTTGACTCCGGCAGTGGAGCTGCAAGTGGGTCCTTTTGGGCAACAGTACGGTGGGGCTGATCGCTGTTTGCTGTGCCCAGCAATGTTTGTTGCGTGTTTTGTTTTTTAAAGCGTTTCAGGATTTGTTTTCCACACATGCAGCTTCATTTCATATTGAATTTTTTGTTCATATGTATATAATAAGAAGCAAGGCCGAAGAACGTAAAACATATTCGGCCAACAGGACATAGATCATATTACATACTGGAGATAAGGGCATAAAATCTCGGTAACCAACCGAGATTTTATGTTTTTTTTTGGAAATTATAGTCCAAGCCACTGAGGTTTTGAGGCAAGCGGGTGCGTTTTAAGCAATCCTGTTATAATGTCGTTTTTCGTTTTTCGTTTTTGCTTTCCCAGTTACAAAGTGAACACACCGGCACTGTTTTGTATTCTTAATTTCAGGAAAGCTATTAGTTTTAGCTTGTTGTGTATTTCTTTAAAGCCAATATAAACGTTTATTGCTTTTTTTGACGCTCTTGATTTTCTGTAACTATTATGGTAATCTATTTTTGGAATGTATCGTGTAATCGCCCCCTCACCTAAAAAGCGTTATTTTTTTGATTGCTCCTTGGGACGCCTTCACCATTGATATGCTTTTCAGCGGTAAGGTCAACAATGGTTTTAGGAATCACAACATATGTTTAAAGCTTTTTAGGTGAGGGGGAGGAAAGTCCGGGCACCGCCGTGTGTACTTCGCACACAACTAATAATAAATAACTCATAGCAAATAGCTTTTGTCGATCGCTGTTATTAGTTGCGGGCGGGGTGTGCACGGGAGAGGTAGTGGCTAACGGCCACCCGTCCCAGCAACAATAATAAAAAATTTATTGTAGCCGGGATACGAGAAAGTACCACAGAAACTATACCGCCCTTCGATACGCTCAGGACAAGCCGCTTTTTGAAGGAGGCCTCTAGTTCTGAGTCCGCCAGATGGCGGATCGAAGAGTAAGGGTGAAAAGTGTGGTGTAAGAGACCACGGCACAATATGGCGACATGTTGTGATGGAAAACACTTATCACATATTTTATCAAAGATGTGTGATCCTGCGTTTTGCAGGACCCGGTGCAACCCTGTGCGCATCTCACTACCGTTCGATGCAGAGTTATGAATAACGAATTATGAATTTAGGGTTTACATTGATTTTCTAATTCTTTATTCCAGTTTCTTATATCGAGCTGTGGCGAGGTGCGAAGGGGCTTGAGTCCGGAAGCAATCTCGGACCTAGACAGATGATTACGCCAATTTTGTCTGGCGGAGTCGAAAACAACATTGAGCGTTCTGCTATGAGCGGGGGCAACCCCGCAATCCCGCGGGATCCTCAATGTCGCGGCTTTATCGCTTAGGTGAAATTGGAACAGAACCCGGCTTATAGATACGTTCTCAATACAACAAAAACCCCGCTTTAGCGGGGTTTTTGTTGTATTGAGAAAAGCAATAAAACCGACTCGGTGCTATGCTTTGTTATTCTCCTTTCTCTTCTATTAGGGCAACCTCTATTTTTCTTGGTATATCCCTTCTTCTCTCGAGTCTTTCTAAAATTTCCTCTATCTGATTTTTTTTATAAAGACGGTAGTTATTAAAGGGGTGTCTGTAAGGAATAAGTTTGCCCTGTTTATCCCAGTTACGAAGTGTCAATGTGGTAACGCCCAACAAAGAAGCGGCAGATTTTATTGTGTAGTATTCGTTTTCCATATGGTTTATTAATGTTTTATACAGATGTTTATTAATGTTTTGTATAAATCTTTAACTTTTGTTGGTATACAAAGTGCTCACTGGTTCCTGTGTGTTTTAAAATGAAATCTTTTTTCATTCCTGCTTTTTTTATAATTTTTATGATAGTTCATGCATGTGCTTAGTAAAATTTTTTTTATGTAAACTTTTGCCTGAATTTTTTTTTGCTCATTTCTAGCCGTTTTATTTTTCCACAGGAATGCGTTTTATGGAGCGAGTTTTATCTTATTTCCTTATATTCATTGTTCTATAATGAATATAGGTTCTATCCGATATTATATCGGATAATGATATTTTTATCTAACGACTTCTGTGGAAAAAAAACGCAAGGACAAGTATATTCCAATATCAAAACTGGCGGATGAAACCCCTTACAGTGCGGAGTATTTAAGCTTGCTCGCGAGACTAAAAAAGTTAGAAGCAAAAAAGCTTGGACGTAATTGGTATAGCACTCAAGCCGCTATTAAAAAATACCTTGCAAGACAGGCTGAAAGAAAAACCGTTCACGGAAACTTATTAAAAAATTATGCCGGCATTGAGGAACCAAAACACGAAGTTCATGCCGCTGTCGCTCCTTTTTTGGACGCCGATGCAGGCAGTAGCGAAATTTTTAAAAACCAAAAGGATACGAAAACTCAAGGAAGGCCTGTTTTTACCAGCGGACAATTTAGTGAAATAAATAACAACAGTGAACAAAAAAATAAAGGCGATGCGTTGTTTGAACGGTTTATAGAACGGTTCATCAAATTTTTGGATCTCTCTATTGAATCGCATTTTGGAATATTCCACAAGGTTTGGCGAACATTTAAAAGAGAGGTTAAAAGAATAGCAAAAAATCCTGCTAAAACCCTTATAGCCCTCATTTTAATTATTTTACTTACGCTTTTCCCTGCGAGTAAAGTGTTTAGCGATTTTAATGATGTTGTGTTTTATGCATATCAAAAAATAAGAGATGCAGAAACGTTAATGGGTCATCGCGCAGGAACGAGTCCCGGGGATGTGTTGCTTATTGATAAGTTTGGAAATATTTCTATAAGAGGTCATATTGAGACAGAGGGGCAATTGCGCTCCTTTATAAAAGATGGCGTAGCGCCCATAGTTGTTGACTCTCTAACGAAAGTTGAAAATTTAAACGTTGATTATTTGGATAATTTGTCTTCGGAAGATTTTACGCTGGCGTTTGTTACAAAAAACGGAAACATTACGTACGAAGATGTGTTTTTGGAGGGAAATGTAGAAGTTGGGAAAAAATTGCTTGTGAGAGGAGCGACAGAGCTGATGCAGGAGTTGACGGCACATGGGAAGTTATATGCGCTTGATGAAGCATTCTTTTCTAAAAACATTACGGTGAAGGGCGCCGCTGGCGTGCGCGATCTCTTGGCTGAAGGTTTTATTGTCGGCAAAGCTATACAAGGGGAAACCATATTTGCAGAAAAGGAAATCGCAGCGCCGGTGGTTACCGGCACAACTCGTGTTGAAGGAAAGTTTATAAGGGCCGGGAATCTTACTGTTGACGGGCAAAGCGTCTTTGGAGGAATGACCATGCATAACGGGGGGCTTTGGGCTACGCATGGTTCATTTAGAGATTCGCTGGAAACGGGCGGGAATTTTAGCGCATTTGGCGATGATATAAACTTAGGAAAAGCGGCAAAGAGTAAAATTGTCGTATATGGACAGAGTTTTACGTTTAATGGAAGCACTGTTTGCACCAAATCTTCATGTCCATCTGCAAACGACAGCGGCTGGACCGACGACGGAACAATAGTTCGGCTTACTGCCAACACCGACATTGTTGGAATTGGCACGACATCCCCGTGGGATAGCGCCGCTTTGGCAATAGAGCAAAACGGCTCCGCGCCGTCATTTGTTGTTGGTGATGACGGCACCTCCACGCCCCTTTTTTATATTGATCCAAAAGGAAATATCGGTATCGGCACCACATCCCCAGCGCGGGATTTTGCTGTGTTAGGAGCAACATACCAAACCGGCACATCAACAGTTGGAAATCTTATAAAAACCCTTGGCACGGGAACATCTACCATTGCCGGCCGACTGGAGGTTACCGGAAGAATACTTGCCGATGGCGGAGGCAGGGTTTGTACGTCAGCGAATGGGGTGTGTTCTGCCTCCGCCGCAGGCGGCTGGACCGATGACGGCACGGTGGTGCGGCTCACGACCGCCACCGACCAGGTCGGGATCAACACGACCACCCCGTGGGGGCAATTCTCCGTTGACCAGCTGGATGATCAGGGACGGCGCAAACCCATCTTTGTTGTCGGCGATAACGGCACCTCCACTCCGCTGCTGTTTGTCACACAGAAAGGCATCGTCGCGCTGGGGTCCACCACTCCCGGAGCCAATCTGCTCAAAGGAAGTCTGGTGGTCGGAT
>Ga0209541_10000176_pt1 | contig 118644 bp, 137 predicted proteins | sample RifCSPlowO2_01_FD_184027 | JGI IMG/M metagenome (GOLD analysis project Ga0209541, IMG submission 184027) | Groundwater microbial communities from Rifle, Colorado - Rifle CSP2_plank lowO2_0.1 (SPAdes) (version 2) | ecosystem: Environmental > Aquatic > Deep subsurface > Groundwater | place... | reverse complement strand
CCGCCATTACCCTCGGCAATTTTACGGGCCACTTTCCGGAGGACCGCCGACAGCTCCCTTTCCAAACTCCTGACTCCGGCTTCTCTGGTATATTCCCTGATGATTGAATAAATGGCCTGATCTTCAAACTCCAGCTGTTTTTCGGTTAAGCCGTGATTTTGCAACTGTTTCGGGATCAGAAATTTTTTACCGATGTGAAATTTTTCATCTTCCGTATAACCCGGGTATCTGATTACTTCGAGTCTGTCTTTAAGAGCGGGGGGGATAGTGTCCAAAATATTGGCTGTGGTGATAAACATCACATTAGAAAGGTCAAACGGCACTTCCAGATAGTGATCGGAAAATCCTTCGTTTTGTTCCGGATCCAGCGCTTCCAAAAGCGCAGCCGAAGGATCACCCCGGTAATCTGCCCCGATTTTGTCTATCTCATCCAGCATAAAAACCGGGTTGGTGGTTTTTGCCTGTTTAATTCCCTGGATAATTCTGCCCGGCATGGAACCGACATAAGTCCGTCTGTGTCCCCTGATTTCCGCCTCGTCGCGGATTCCTCCCAAAGAAATTTTGACGAACTTGCGGTTTAAGGCTCTGGCAATGGATTTGCCAATGGAAGTTTTACCGGTACCGGGCGGCCCGACAAAACAAAGGATCGGTCCCCTCATTTTGCCTGCCAGTTTTAAAACTGCCAGATATTCAATAATCCGCTCTTTGACCTTTTTAAGTCCGTAGTGATCTTCCTCTAGTATCCCTTCTGCTTTTTTAAGTTCAACCTTGCCCCTTTTTTCCGGCTTCCAGGGCAGATCCGTTAACCACTCCAGATAATTTCTGATGTAGCCAGCTTCCGGATTGTAAGAGGACATTTTGGCGAGTCTTCCCAGCTCTTTTTTGGCCCGCTCTAATACTTCTTTCGGCATACCGGCGCTTTTAATTTTCAGCTCAAATTCTTTTATTTCCTGATGTTCCGTATCAGCCCCGCCCAGCTCCTCTTCGATACTTTTCATCTGCTCGCGCAGAATGGCTTCTTTGGTCATCTTGGACACCCGCTCTTGTGTTTGAGAGTGAATTTTCTGGGAGATTTCTAAGATTCTCACTTCTTTGGCTAACAGTTCAGACAACCGCTGCAGCCGCTCTTGTGCTGATACCATTTCCAGAATTTGTTGTTTATCAATTGTTTTAAAATCAACCGCCTGAGTAATGGAATTAACTAACTGATTAGGGTCATCACTGTAGGTAAAAAGCGACCAGTTGGCAAAATTACTCTGGTCAAAGAAAGGATTACCCCCCAGCTCCAGGAAACGTTTAACTTGTTCCCGGACTGTGCGGACTTGCGCTTCTGTTTGTTCGCTTTTTTCATAAAGATCCGGAATTTCTTCTATTTCCGCCTCCAGGTACGGATCAATTTTAGTAAAATTCTTAAGATAAACACGGCTTAACCCTTCCGCCTGCAGGGTATATTCGCCCTCAGGGTTTTTTACCACTCTTCTGATCAGACAAACCGTACCCACCTTGTAAAGATCCTTATCTGTCGGGTCTTCTATTTTACTGTTTTTTTGGGTGACAAACACTATTAATTTATCGGAGTTCCAGGCTAAATCCAGGGCGATTTTGGATTTTGGCCGGCCGGAGATAATAGGAACGGAATTACCGGGAAAAATTACCGTATCGCGAAGGGGACCAACAGGCATAGTTGGCTTAAACTTTAAGGGTTCAGTCATGATCGGTTTAGTAAAATCTGCCATAATTAGTACTCAATTAGCACTTTACCACCACAAGTGCTAAAAGTCAAGACCCTTTTTTGCCAAAATGCCCTTTTGGTACGGGTGTTTAACCTCTCTCATTTCCGTTACCAAATCCGCCATTTGAATTAACTTCTCTGATACATGATGGCCGGTTAATATTAAATCCAAGAGTTTAGGTTTATCTGTAATCAGTGTAACAGCTTGCTTTTCCGTAAGCAAACCGGAAGAAACCGCTCCCACTATTTCATCCGCCACCACCACATCCCATTTGCCGGACATCATTTCCTTATGTAATTTTTGAAAAGTTTCTTTGGCTGCTTTTTTGTGCTCTTTTAAAGGCAGTTTATCCCCCAGGATTTTAACAAACCCTTTGCCTCCCTGGACCAACTTCACAAACGGAGCAAGTTTTTTTACCCCTTCCACCTCACCCGTAAACCACATTTTGCCGAATTGAACTATCAGACATTTTTTCTTGTAGCCAACAGCCCGAAGCACTAACCCCAAAGCCGCCGTCGTTTTCCCTTTTCCTTCGCCTGTATAAATAATGACTAAACCCTTACCATCATTCATGAGCAAATTCTAGCATTTTTACTTTGTCATTGCGAGCAGAGCGAAGCAATCTTGATTAAATATTGAGAAGAATTTTTGCTAATGCAATTAAAGCTATAACCGCCCAAATGCTGTTTAAAGTTACAGTCTGCCAGACACGTTTGTATAGTGAAACTGCGATTATCCCAAACGATCCGGTTAAATTTAGTATCTGGTAGATCGAATCAGTTGGCTTAATGATGGCGAAACTGGACAGGGCAAACGCTCCCACTATTGCCACAGTGCCATACCACCCACCTATTTCAATTAATCTTTGTTTCATAATTTGATTATAGCAAATAATATTCTGTCATTGCGAGCAGAGCGAAGCAATCTAGCCCATGTAATATACTTAAATCAGTGAAACAGTATTATATTTATATAGCTACAAACCCACAGAATAATGTTTTTTATACTGGAGTAACTAATAATTTAATAAGAAGAATTTGGGAACATAAACAAAAATTAGTCCCCGGATTTACCAATAAATATAACATCAATAAACTAGTATTTTATGAGGTATTTGAAAATATTAATGATGCAATAGCCAGAGAAAAACAAATCAAAGGCGGTTCCAGAGAAAAGAAATTAAAATTGATAGAATCAGCTAACCCTGTATTTGAAAATTTATACGATTCCATTACCAGATAAACTGATTCCTATCCAGATTGCTTCGTCGTTTCACTCCTCGCAATGACAGTGGAAAATTAACACATTGAATAACCACAGGAGTGACACTTCTTACAGCCTTCTTCCATTACAAAAGAGGCTGAGCCGCACTCGGGACAGAGGTCTGCATTAACAGTTGGGAGTTGGTAGTTAGTAGTTAGTAGTTGGGAAACATCACCATTAACTGTTAAATTAAGCGGGATTGTCTCAACTGTCTGCTCTTCCGGAGTTAAGGCCAAATCCTCTGCCAAAACTTTGGCAATCGCATCCGCCAAACTTTGCACCCGGTTTTTTCCAAAACCCACGGATGAGGCTCCCCCAATCCCCCGCAATTGCCCGACAATTTTTAGTGCCACTGCTTTGGGGTCTGTCCCTTGCGCGCCTCTGGCCAAACGGAGCGATAAAGATACCAATCTGCCCATTGCCTCCGCATCTGCCATAGTGTGCATACCGGCCCGGCCGACTGTTACAAACACTTCAAACGGCTGGCCGCTGACATCCCTGTTGACGGTAATAAAAGCTTCCCCCACCGGTGTGGAAACTTTATAAGTCCGGCCCCGCAAAATCATCGGCCTCTCAGCCACCGGCGCCGCCGGATCTTCTTTTGTTTGACTCAGGGAAGACGACACATTCAAAACCTGAGTGCCTTTTGAACCATCCCGGTAAATCGTGATGCCGCTGCAACCGGTATCGTAGGCCATTTTATACGCCATAGCCACATCGTCGCGGGTCGCGGAATTGGGCAAATTAATGGTTTTAGACACCCCGTTGTCGGTGTGGGCTTGGAACGCAGCCTGCATTTTAACATGCCAAACCGGATCAATTTCCTGGGCCGTGATAAAAACTTTTTGCCACTCCTCCGGCACACCGGCAACACCGGCAACAGAGCCGTGCTCCAAGACTTTGGCGGCCAAGCCGTCACTATAAAAACCCTCTCTTTTGGCAATATCGGTAAATGTTTGATTGGCAATTGTTAAGACTCTGTATTCATCTCCTTTGGCTTTGGCCCGGTGAATATAGGCCAAGGCAAATACCGGCTCAATGCCGGAGGAACAATCCCCGATGATTGAAATAGTACCGGTGGGGGCAATGGTGGTGATTGTAGAATTCCTGATTGGTCTTCCGCCGACATAAGCCGGTGATACCGACCTGTTTTTAAAAGCGCCGGAGCGGCGGTCAGCATAAATTGAATTAATCCAGTTCGGAAAAGGTCCCCGGAATTTCGCCAACTCTTCCGACTCAAGGTGCCCTTCCTCATTTATAAACTTCATTATTTGCCGGGCCAGCTCCAATGCCTCGTCAGAATTATAAGGCACCTTTAATTTAAACAGCATATCCGCAAACCCCATTACTCCCAAGCCAATTCTCCGGTTTTTGTGAACCTCATCATAAATTTGCTTTAGCGTAAAAGGATTGGTCTGTACCACATTATCCAAAAAGTGTACGGCCAAACGGGTAACGGACTTCAATCTTTCCCAATCCAAACCGGATCCGTCCGCCAAAACAAATTTACCCAAATTAATGGACCCTAAATTACAAGCATCCCAGGGTGCCAGAGGTTGCTCTCCGCACGGATTTGTGCTTTCTATAGTTTCCAGTTTAGGGATAGGGTTGGCAGGGGAGTCATTAATCCGGTCAATAAAGATCAGTCCCGGGTCGCCGGTTTTCCAAGCCCGCTCAATTATTTCATCAAAAACTTTCCTGGAATTAAGTTTACCGACCGCTTCTCCGCTCGGCGGAGTAATCAGGTCATAGTCTTCTCCGCGCTCCAGCGCCTCCATAAACTTATTCGTCACAGCCACCGAGATATTAAAGTTGGAGATTTGTTTGTCTAACAATAAAGTCTTTACAAAATCCCGGGTTTGCTCATCCGGCAAAAGTGGGGCGATCTTTTCATAAACCGGTTTGTTTAAATCATCCAGCTCCGCCTTACAGCGGATAAATTCCAAAATATCCGGATGGTCCACCCGTAAAATCCCCATATTGGCTCCCCGCCTGGTGCCGCCTTGCTTTATGGACTCCGTTGCGGCATTAAATACCCGCAAAAACGACACGGGGCCGGAGGCCACGCCGCCGGTTGTATTAACAATTGAACCGGCCGGACGGAGCCGCGAAAAGGCAAACCCAGTGCCGCCGCCTGTCTGATGAATAAGCGCGGCATATTTTATGGAATCAAATATTTCCGGTAGAGAATCTCCTACAGGAAGAACAAAACAGGCCGAGTATTGCAAACCGTTTTGCTTTCCGGCATTCATGATGGTGGGAGAGTTAGGCAAAAATTCCTGCTTTACCATCACGTTATAAAACTGCTTAGCTAACCCCAAAACCTGCTCCGGCGCAGAAGCTTGCTTCGATGTAGAAGCTTGCTTCGAATCCGACATTTTGTCGGACGAGAAGTCAAAATCGCCTGAAGCAATATCATATGCAATATGCCAAAATCTCTCAGAAACACCTTCCACAACTTCCAAATTACCGCCTTTTAGTAAATATCTCTCCTTTAAAATTTTATTGGAGCTTTCGGAAAATGTCGGCTCCGGCAACTCTTTCGGCATTGGAGGCATTTTTTTGTAGCGGGGAGTAAACCTGGTTTCAAAACTGCGCCCGTTGTGGTCCAGACCGTTTGTCTTTATTTGACCATTAGTTTTCCTCCGGACACGAATCCGGGGTACGGAAATAACTTGCATCGTAGTTTTAGTTTTTTTCATAAAGTCTCAATTTCTTTTTTAAAATCCTTTGGGTCAGAAAAGGTTCTGTAAACGCTCGCAAAACGCAAATAGGCAATTGAATCCAGTTTTTTAAGTTCTGCCAGCACCCAACTGCCCAGCGTTCGCGTCGGAACCTCCTGCAGTCTCTTCGCCCGAATCCGGCCCTCTATTCTATCAAGTATGTTCGGAACCTTGTCAACACCCGGCCGCTTTTCTAAAGCTTTAATCAGACCAGCCTGCAATTTTTCCCTCGTAAATGGTTCGTGTTTGCCGTCTTTTTTGATAACTAAGATGTCTATCCGGGCAGTGGTTTCGTAGGTCGTAAAACGGTTAGCGCACTTTAAACACTCGCGCCGGCGGCGGACTTCCCCGCGGCGCTGTACCGATCTTTTATCGACAACTTTACTTAAATTACTTTGGCAAAACGGGCATTTCACAAAACTAATTGTAGCATAACATGTTGATATCTTGAAGTGTCAATATACAATATATTGTGTAGTTCCCCTTTTGTCATTCCTGCGAAAGCAGGAATCTATACAGATAATTCTATGGATCCCCGGATCAAGTCCGGGATGACAGTTTGAATCATTGAAGATTCTGCACTGTCACCTTTTGCATGACATCCCCTACGGCAATTTTTTCCACCACATCCTGACCGAAGATAACTTTACCGAAAATCACATATTCCGGTGGTAAAGGATTATCTGCCAACATAATAAAAAACTGACTGCCTCCGGTCCCCGTCGGCTCATCCGCTCTCTTCGCCATTGCCAATATTCCCTTATCATATTTTTTATAAAACAAGCTGCTTTCGGTAAAAGTATAACCCGGCCCTCCGCTTCCATCCCCGACCGGATCCCCGCCCTGGATCACAAACCCCGGCTCCACCCGATGAAAAGTTAACCCATTATAATAACCGTTATCAGCTAAGATCAAAAAATTGGAAGCGGCCATAGTTGCCTCGGGATAAATTTGTAATTCTATAATTCCTTTAACCGTTTGAATCATCGCTTTTTTATTGGCTAAATCTGCCGGTTTTAGCGGCCCCGGAAACTTAGACAACTTTTTGTTTTTAGCCAAAGGTAATTCTGCCGGTTGGGCTTGTTGCTGTTGTTGCTGACCATTGGCCGGCGCCGGAGATTTGGTTAAAAGAAAATCTAAGGTTGCCGGGGTAGGGGTAGGAGAGGCGGAAACACCACTAATTTCCTGTTTAAATTTTGATATAGTAAAATAAATTCCTGCTCCGATAATAAAAGCAATTAAAAGTATTCCTAAAACTTTCTGATTAGTAAGCATCTGCAAGAGTATATACCACTTCTGAAACTCATTTTGCAACACCTTACAACACGAGCCATGCAACATGAACCAGTTAGTTATCCCGCTTCCACCACCCTCCACTACGGACAAACTTGCCACGATCGTGGTATGTTTGTCCATAACTTGACATAACTTCGAACCTGCACTCCCTGCCTGCCGGCAGGCAAGCCGGAGTGGAAGTTCAAACTTTTTCAAACAACCCGATCGTGGGATAAATGAAACAAATTTTCCATTGCACGCATTTTGGACGATCGATGATTATGCAGTCATTATTTTAACTTCCCAAAACTATAATTCAACAGCTCTCTGGCTTCATCCCTCCTGTCTTCTGATCCCAGTAAAACTCCCACCACCTCATGTCCATCTTTTCTGGCCAAGGTAATTAAAGTGAGTCCGGCTTCCGGAGTATAGCCTGTTTTAAATCCTACCACCCCGGGGTAAGTTGTCAAAAGATTTATCCCTGTATACATATCATAATCCTGATGTTCCGGAGTTTGCGGCAAATATATATGTTCCGAAGAAGAGATATCGACCACCTCCGAGTGATGCCTTATCAGATATCTTGTAAGGATTACCAAATCATAAGCGCTGGAATACGAATTATTGATATCTTCATCCAAACCGGTCGGATTGGCAAAATAAGTATTCTTCATCCCCAATTGCCTGGCCTTAGCATTCATCAACTTAAGAAATTCACTTCTGTCCCCGGTTACGCCTTCTGCCAAAACTTCCGCGCCGTCATTGGCCGATACTAAAAAAATCCCGCTCAGCAGTTCCCGCAAGCTTAACTTTTCTCCGGCAATCAAAAACATTTTGTCCGGCTCCATACCGGCCGCCCGTTGGCTGACCAAAAACTTATCATCTATTTTTTTGTGCTCCAACGCAATCAATACGGTCATAACTTTAACCAAAGAGGCAACCGGCAATCTGTCGTGAATCTTTTTTGCGTAAAGCGCTTCTCCGCTTTTAGTATCCACAAAAAAAGCAGCCTTTGCGCTTACTTTAATCGGCTCAATCGGGCCGTTAACTGCTTTGGGAAACCACTGGCTGATCCCTAAAACACCCTTTTGCCCGGCAACCGGTGAAACTAACGGAGGCGGTTTTTTGTTTAAAATAATAAGCGCCGTCAGTGAGAGAATTAACACAGTAGTCAAGAAAACGGCCCAGTTTTTCATAAATGACTTTCTATCATATCAGATTACACAAGTTGTCATCCTGATCCGACTTTGTCGGAGAAAGACTTCCTAATTCATTAATCTTGAGATTCCTCTCCGCCTGCCGGCGGATCGGAATGACAAAGTGGAGAAACTGCCTATTGACGTCTATATTAAAATTGCTTCACAATGAAATTAGTGTGAAAGACGGCACACTTATTTTATGTTGCACCGTCTACTGCCTCTTGTATTAATAATTGCCATCATTGGATTTGTGGCGTTCAATTTCCAATCACTCAGGCGGGATCTTGCATACAAGCTCAATATCTCCGGCGACCCCACCACCTCCTGTTGTGATGCTGAAACAGTAGCAAAATCAGACGGCAATTTTGACGAAAATGCCTCCGGAGCTATTTTTAACAATAAAGTTATTGATTATCCGAAAACATCCCTGGCTTACGGTTTTTCAAATTCTTTAGCTCAGCAATCAGAGAGTAATCAGGCAGTTTTGGGTACTACCAATGAGGCAGGGGAAGAAAAGTGGATCGATGTTTCCCTGGAAGAACAAAGACTCAGGGCCTGGGAAGGAAACAGACTAATTATGGAATTTCCCATCTCATCCGGGCTTTGGTCTCCCACTCCCACCGGCACCTTTAATATCTGGTATAAAACCCGCTCACAAGCAATGAAAGGTGGATCCCGGGAAATGGGAACTTATTACTACCTGCCGAATGTTCCACATAACATGTTCTTCAATCAGGGCTATGCCATTCACGGGGCTTATTGGCATAATAATTTTGGCCATCCGATGAGTCATGGTTGTGTTAACTCTCCCTTGTCATCAGTTGCCCAACTTTTCGCCTGGGCCGGTCCGGTTGTACCCGAAGGACAAAATGCCGTCAGAGCCACTCCGGAAAATCCCGGCACCCGCGTTGTAGTCCACAATTAGGCTTGATGGGGAACTCTGGCGAGGTGTTCTGTTACCCGAAGGCCGGTTTTAGCTCCTTCCCCCGCCGCAATCACAATCTGTTCACCGGGTTGATCATTAACATCACCGCAGGCATAAATACCGGGAATGGAGCTGGCGCCATATTGATCGACTTCAATTTCCCCTTTGTCGTTTTTATCGGTTAACTTATCAAATCCCGTGGAAGGCATCCAGCCAATCTCGATAAATACCCCGGAAACCGGCAGAACCTGTTCTTCCTTAGTTTTTTTTACCCTTATTTTGATTCCGCCAACTGCTCCCTCACCCAAAATTTCCAAAACTTCATGATTGTTTAAGATTTTTACCTTCGGTGAGTCGGTTACATTTTTCATCAAAATCTCATCACCCCGTAAGGTTTCCGTAATATTAACGATTGTCACAGACCGGGCAATTTTTTGTAGGGAAAAAACAGCGTCCAAAGCCGAATTCCCTCCGCCCACTACCGCTACATCCCTGTCGCGGTAAAATGGGCCGTCGCAGGTAGCGCAAGTGGCTACACCTTTGCCCAATAATTCTTTTTCGCCCGGCACTCCCAGCATCTTCGGAGTTCTGCCGGAGGCAATAATTACTGTCTTACCTTGATACCGCTTCCCGTCAGATGTTTTAACCGAGAAATCAGGATCCGCACCTGATAATTCTGTCACTTCCACGCCTTCTTTTAACCATAATCCCTTACTTTCAAATGCTACAAGCTCAGCTTTAAACTTATTAGCCAAATCCGCTCCGGAAATCATCGTAAATCCCGGATAATTTTCTACATCACCGGACAGTGAGGCCTGGCCCCCGATAATTTTAGTTAACATCAGCACTTTTAAGTTTTTCCGAACAGTATAAATGGCGGCTGTAATTCCCGCCGCACCTCCGCCTATTACAATTGTGTCAAAAATCTCCGGCTCCATATAAATTAAATTTCCTTCGCCGCAATTTTTAGATTAGCTTTAAGCCTTTCCTGCATTTGGTTTAGAGTCAAAAGGCCCTCCTGGGGACCGATTTTCTCTACTACTGCCGCCCCGTTGGCCGCCCCCCACCGCATAGCTTCCGGCAAACTCTTACCATAAAAAAGCCCGGCAATCAGTCCCGTGGCATAGCCGTCTCCTGCCCCGGTCATCTCCAAAAGTTCGGCCGGAAAAATCCCGATCTTGTAGAATTTTTTTCCGTCAAACCCATACGACCCTTCCCCGTCGTCTGTAATTACCACCAATTCCGGGCCTAAGTCAGCTAAACCGGAAAGCAGTTTCTTGATTTCCACCTTTTTCTCCTCATTAATACCTAAAACTTTCTTGGCTTCTTCTTTATTAACTATAAAAACTTTGGTTAATGAAAGCAGTTTGGGGAATTTTTTGACTCCGAATTTTAGCTGATGAGTGCCGGGTGTATAAACTAAATTCGCTCCGGTCCGTTCAATATATTGTTCTATTTGGGAAACCAACAGAGTTTTAGGGAAGGAAAAAGATACGGAAGAAAAATAAACCCACTTAGTTTTGTCCAGATCCGGCAAGTTATAATCCCAGGGGTAGTGATAAACTAAAATCGTCCGCTCGCCTTCGTAATTAAGCACTATTGATTGTTCTGTAGCTACACCTTTATTGATTACAATATAGCGGGTATCAACGCCTTCTTCTTTTAAATGATCCAAAATCATCCGGCCGTTGCCGTCTCCGCCGATATTGCCATACAGAGCGGTTTTCAGCTTTAGCCGGGAAGCTCCAATGGCATTATTATTATTGTTGCCGGCAGTTAAAGACTGCACGCTGTCGATCGGAATTTTATCCCCGTAATTTAAACAGATTTCACATTTTTCTTTATTTAAGCTACAACTGATGTGCGCTTTGGGAAGATGAACAAAATTATCAATCCTGGCATCACCAATGGAAATAAGGTCAAACATAATTGAAGTCTTTTTTAAGCTTACCTGCTTAGGATCAAATTATCAAGGGAAACAAGTATTACAAAACCGAAAGGGCTATTCTGTGTAGACTATTCAATCTTTGCAAAACTATATCTTCATGAAATTTAGGTACCCAAAAACCACTTGCTAATAAGTCACTCACTACCATTACACTGGCAAATTCTACTCCCCTATATTGGGCCACAGCTGCCAACGCAGCAGTTTCAAGTTCTACAGCCAATACACCCTCTTTTTGGTATAGTTCTAATTCCCTGGTTGTTTCCCTATAAGGAGTGGCGATGGTCCATATTATCCCTTCAGAAAAATCTATTTTTGCTAAAACTAGTGCCTGTTTTAACTGTTCGGTAAGAAGCTGTGAAGTTCTAATCAATTTACCCGGTTCTAAATAATGATGTGAAACACCCTCATCCCTAATGGCAGAGTCGCACACGACAATATCCCCTGTCTGTAAATTGCTTTGTAGGCTACCTGCTAATCCCACATTGATAAACTTTCTGCTTCCTAAGGCAATCAACTCTTCCATTGCCATTGAAGCAGTTGTGGCTCCTATGCCAGTGAGGTTTATTCCTTTTGTTCCATCAGTTAGTAAAGATAATCCATAAGTTATGTAATGTGTCCTTCTACCGTCTTCTAAACTTAATAGATAGTCAACTGAGGCTGGCAGATAAGTTAAAATTACCCTCTCCGGAATGGTCAATTCCCGATCGTAACTATGCTTTTTTTGATATTTTAAAGAATCACCAGGAGAAATTATAGCTGTATCCCGTTCTTTTCCTTCACAATTCGGATAACCCATTTTTAAACAAATACAATCACAGGCATGGCTCCGACAAGTTGCCGCACTTCCCGTTCCCAAAAAATGACCCACCGTTCTTTTTGTTCAGTAACCTCAAGCTTCCCTCCTCCAACACGACCCACGCTAATATCCTCAGCATTAGTAGTTATATCTAAAACTTGGCCTAAACACTCTTTTCTTAAGAGTGGTCTACCCATTCTACGATCAAAACCTATATCTGCTTGAGCAAGCATTGTGGCAAGCGGCATAATTGCTTTTGCGTTAGGCAATTCTGTTTGAATTGAGGATTCAGAGTATTCTTCAATCATTGTCAGGCGTCTCTCCTTTGATATAGGATAGTCACTGGTGCGGGGAATACTGCCAGGAAGAAACAGTCTTGTTGGATTAAGAGCTATTGTCGTTGCAGGCGACTTACTCATCATTAAATTTGGCTGGCTTTTAACATAATTTGGGGTTCCCCGATTGAAATATTCGCTAGACTCACTGACAATTTCATTTAATGTTTTTGCTTCAACTGGGAGAAAAATAAATTGTCTGCTTTCTAAAAATTCTTGTTCAGATGAAGTAGGCTGACGGACTGCCCTCAATATATTATAAGTTTGCTGAGTAAGACCTTCTACCCCTAAGATACTTGACATAATGCAGGAGTTTACTTCGTTATAGGTTGTTTGTCAAGCATTATAATGCTTGCGCTGTATAGCCTGATTTTTTGATGGTTTGAAGGATTAAATCATCAGTCACTTTATCTGAATCAAATTCCACTTCCGTTACCTGTTTGGCATAAGAGGTGCTGGAGGATTTAACTCCCGGAAGGTCTTCCAGGTCCATATCTATAGTTAAGGCGCAAGACGAACAATGCATGCCGGTAATTTTGAACTTTTTCTTCATATAGATTCTTCGCAATGACAAAAGAGGTCAAATCACCTCTATTACCCCTGAATACATTCCCATTGAGCAGGTATAGACAATCTTTCCGGGATTAGAGGGAGTAAAATCTACCGTCTCCGTTACTCCTGCTTGCAACCTTTTCCTGACTCCCAAGCTGGGTATGGTAAAGGCCGAAGAGCATCCCACTCTCCCACTGGCTGTCAGATTAAGCCTGACCGGCATATTGTTTTTAACCTTTATATACCTGGGTTCATATCCGCCGGATACAGCAGTAATGTCGGCCGTTTGAATCCCGTTAATGATATTCGTACTAATCCCACCTTGATCACTGCCGCTCTGTCCCCCGCTTAAATCAATCTGAATCGGGGAGTTATCGGCAATTGTTTGCCAGGTAACAGGGGAACCAGCCGCTACCAATGCTCCGTTGAGAGAAGTAATCCCCAAATATAATACCCCAACTCCGGCTATTTTCAAAAACCTGGTCCGGAAAGCATCCCCCAAAACGGTAGTCAAAAAACCCAATCCCAAAAAAAGCGGGGCAGTACCTAAAACAAACGCCCCCATTATTCCTGCACCCAAAATGGGACTGCCGGAGGAAATCGCCAAAGCTTCCATAGCCAAAGTGGTCCCGCAGGGAATAAAGATTGTCAACGCTCCTAAGAAGGCCGGAGCAAATAAATCTTTGCTTTTCGATTGATTGCGAACCAGCTTGGATAAAAACCTGGGAGGCTGAATAATCGCATACCTAAAAATCGGGTGGACGTTTAAAAGATTAAAAGCTACCAAAATCATATATGCCGCTGCTACAATTTGCATGGTAATTCTGGCTCCGTCAGACAAAGATAAAACCGAGCCAAATCCTCCTAAAATTAAGCCTAGAATGAGGTAAGCCACAAATTTAGTTATCAAAAAAGCTAAAGTCGGCCAAATATTGTGCTTGTGCCGCACTCCTGCTCTGATATCTTCTTCTTCGCGCGCCGCAATGGTAGATGCCAAAAGACCACCCTGCACTGCCATACAGGATACTCCGCCTACTGTTAAACCGGTTAAAAATATTACCCAGAGATCCATATTATATTTTCGCTTTCTTCAAGAGTAATGAATTACCGACTACGGATATTGAACTTAAGGCCATAGCTGCCGAAGCCAAAATCGGATTAAGCAGAATATTAAAAGGCAGGTATAAAATTCCCATAGCGACAGGTATCAGGATGATATTATACCCGAAAGCCCAGAAAAGGTTAAGTCTTATTGTCCGCATGGTTTTCTTGGATAAAATGATGGCGGAAGCGACAGAGCCTAAATCTTTATTAATCAAAGTAATATTCCCTGACTCAATCGCCACATCAGTCCCGGAACCCATGGCAATACCCACATCAGCGCCGGCCAGTGCCGGAGCATCGTTGATCCCGTCTCCCACAAAAGCCACCTTTTTGCCCTCTCCTTGTAATTTCCTTACTTCTTTTTCTTTCTCGCCGGGCAGAACCTCCGCCAATACCCTTTTTATACCAACCTGTTTGGCGATGGCCGCGGCAGTTTTACCGTTATCTCCCGTCAACATAATCACTTCAATCCCCATTCCCTGCAATTTTTTAACAGCCGCTTTAGCCGAATCCTTAACCGTATCCGCCACCGCAATCAAACCTGCCAGCTGTCCATTTACTCCCAACATCATTACTGTTTTTCCTTCCTCTTCCAGCTTTGTAAGGTCGCTCCTTGCAAGTGTGGTATCTATTTTTTCCTTTTCCATCAGTCTCCGGTTTCCGAAAACTATTTTCTTACCCTTCACCACGCCCTCCACTCCATGTCCGGGAATTGCCTTAAACCCTGTGACCTTTTCAAACTTTACCCTTTCCGCTTCACCCTTTTTTACGATAGCTTCAGCCAATGAGTGCTCTGATCCCTTCTCAATCGATGCCGCCATCTGTAAAACCGCCTTTCCGCTTTCCCCTTTCCCCTTCACGCTTACAACATCCGTCACTACCGGCTTCCCATAAGTCAGTGTCCCGGTTTTATCAAAAACCACCGTATTAATTTTATGCGCAGTTTCCAAACTAGCGGCATCTTTTATCAAAATCCCTTTCTCTGCCCCGATTCCCGTTCCCACCATAATGGCAGTCGGGGTAGCCAGTCCCATGGCGCAGGGGCAGGCAATAATCAAAACCGCCACCATATTTAATATGGCAAACAAAAACGCCGGTTGAGGACCAAAAATATACCAGACTGAAAAAGTGAAAAGAGCCAGCATAATAACAATCGGCACAAAGTATGAAGAAATTAAATCTGCTAACCGCTGGATCGGAGCTTTGCTGGCCTGGGCCTCTTCCACCAACTTGATAATTTGCGCCAGTAAAGTATCACTACCTACTTTAGTGGCTTTATAAGTAAACGTGCCGGTTTTGTTTAAAGTGGCGCCCACTACATTGTCACCTTTTGTTTTATCAACCGGAATACTTTCACCTGTCACCATTGACTCATCAATACTGGACTCCCCTTCCAAAATCTTCCCGTCCACCGGGATTTTTTCGCCCGGCCGGACCCGGATAACCATGCCCACAGCCACTTCCGAAATAGGCAGATCTATATCTTTACCGTTTTTAACCACTCTGGCTGTTTTGGCCTGCAAACCAATTAATCTCTTTATTGCCTCAGAGGTCCCAGCTTTGGCCTTAGCCTCAAAAAAACGGCCCAAAAGAATTAAACCAATAATCACCGTAGAAACATCAAAATACGGCATTGGTTCAATGCCGATTTTTTCTACCACTTGCGGCAAAACAGTTACAAAAGCGGAATATCCAAATGCCACACTGGTGCCTATTGCAACCAGCGTATCCATATTGGCAGTCCGGTTTTTTAAAGCGGGGATGGTGGCCCGGTAAAATTCCAAACCTACCCAAAATTGTACCGGGATCGCCAAAAGCAATTGAACTAAAGGGGGGAGTCCAAAAAATCCGCCCACGACGATTATCGCTCCTAAAGATAAGCTGATAATCACTTTGCTGCGTAGCTTTTTTAGTTCTTTTTGTTTTTCCTGTTTTTGCTCTCCCTCGCTTTTTATTTCCTGTCCTAAAACTAACTTGTAACCGACGCCTGCTACAGCAGAGGATAAAATCTCGTCTGTCGCAACTTTTGGATCATAAGCAACGCTGGCCTGTTCGGTGGCCAAATTCACTGTGGCAGAGGACACGCCGGCAACTTTTGACAGCGCCCTTTCAATCACCCGGACACAGGATGCACAATGCATGCCTTTAATAGGAAACGATCTCCTCAATTCTGTCATTTAACAATTATCTTTCCGTGATATATATTCATACCACAAGTAAATTTATACTCGCCTACTTTTTGCGGAGTTATTTCTATATTTACTTTTTGATTCAGTGGTAACTCTTTGCGGATCTTAAAATCACTTAAAACCACTTCTGATAAACAATCGCTTGAGTCTGTCCGCAAAAAATTAATTTTTGTCGGTTTTCCTTTTTGTATGGTAATCATTTTCGGTGAAAACCCTCCGGAAACGGTAATATCAACCTTGTTTAAAACATTCACCGGTTTTTCTCTCTTCATTAAGAAAAACCAATAGGTAAAAATGATCCCAAAAAAACTAAAGATACCTACTAAAATTTTATCTGTACTCATAATTTAATATTTCCTATTTGCCTTACTTCCCTAATGTTTATTATATTTTTTTTGATACCCAATAAATAAAGTAAACCAATGCTCCGACAAACAGGATATTCAGAAAAATATTATTACCCAGTGTTACGTTAACAGTATTTAGGGCGTTTGTAATAGTTTTGGTGAATACATCCATATTTTCGGCGGATAATTTCCCTGTCACTGTTAACCCTAAAGCCAACAGTCCGGTAATCAAAAAAACAATCGCCGCCACTAAATTACTCATTATTACCACATAGGTTTTGCCAAAAAGCTTTAGATCTAAAACAGGCTTTCTGAGGAAGGTGAACTTAGGCATTTTGTCGGACAGGAAAAGCGCAATCAAAAGCAAAGGAACCACCATGCCGAGGACGTACATTCCGCCCACTAATAATGCTCCGAAAAAGCTGGGGGAAAGCAGTGTCAAAGTCATAATACCGATCAACACCGGGGCGCAACAAGCGCTGGTAATACCGGACACAATTCCCATGGTAAAAATTGACACTACATCGGTTTTTCCGCTGGCATTTATTCCGCTCAAGTTAGGCATCGGCAGTTTAAGGCCTAAAAAGGTAGTTGCCGCCACTGCCAGCATGATAAATCCTCCCAAAATATAAATCATGTCGTGATAGCGAAAAAGTAGTTTAGAAACAAAAGCCACTCCCAACACCGCCGGCAAAAGCACCACAAAAATCCCGGCCCCGAAAACTAAAGTCATCAGAATTACTTTTTCTTTTTCTTTAAACACACTGCCCAAATATGTAGGAAGTAAAAATGTAATACAGCAGGGAGCAAACAGGGCTACCATCCCTGCCACAAATGCCGCTATAAGAGATGTCTGAAAAAGCACGGTTTCCATTAAACTCCGCAGCCTCCTCCGCTATTTTGAATTCCCGGAATACCTTGGACTGACTGTTTTATTCTGGTAGCTCCCTGAGCTGATGAATAATCATTTGAGAGAGCAAGCTTGGCATCAACATCTTTCCATTTAGTCCCGGCTTTATCGAAATATGCGGCTATTTCGACATAAGTCTGCGGGAACCAATAAGAATTAAAGGCTAAAAGGTCTTTGTAAATTTGGTTTTCTGATAAGCCATTATATATTGCTAATTCAATGTATCCCAGGGCTGCCATACCGTGATTACAATCAGGAAAAGCCGTAGAATTGCCGCAACAAGGACGGAAGACGTTCTCAGCAATTTTTTTGACTAATTCTTGCTGCTCATCGGTTAAAGGAATAATTGTCGCGGATGAATAAAGTTCCATGGCGGGTTTGCCGCCCAGGGTCCAACCGGCAGTAGAGGCAAAATTAGCGGTTGGATTTCCACCCGTTCTCATAGGACCGGCGTCCAGAACTTTGCTCTTTTGAACCAAGCCCAAAGCCCATAAAGTATTAACCATGAATCGGGAATTTTTCTCATTAATAATCATACTCTCATCCCAGCTGCCATCCAGGTATTTCATATGGTCGCTACCGTCTGCTTCTGAAACAAAAATTTCTTCGTACTTTTTCCTGTCAATGGCTCCCGCCTCAACCAGTTGTTTACCCAAATCTTTCCATTTCAAGGGAGTTTTATAGCCTGTCTGCGGCAGTACTTGTTGCTTTAGAACCTGTATTAACTCTTCCGGACTTTGGGTTGTTTTAGCAAGCGCCTGGAGATTTTTCTGAAATTCCTGTCTTAAAAAATAATACTGGGCAAACCCCACAACAAAAGTTGAATTTATGCCAATTATAATAACCATCCAGAGAGGAACGGCTTTCAATAAAACTTTTTTAAATTTTGATTTGTAATTTTGCATTTTGAATTATTTTACCACCACCCCTTTGAGAGAAAACTCTATTTTCGGGTTTTGAATATCGTTTGTCTCAATCGAAACCAACCGCTCAACCGGCCCGATACCTGTAGGACCATGAAAGGTCTGATCAAAAATAACCAAGAGCTGTGCCTGCTTACCCGGCGGTATTTCACCCACCCAGCCGGAAGTTGCATGCATATTAAAATATGGACTGGTCTTGCCGTCTATTGAAACTTGAGCCTTGGTACAGGTACAGGATGTCTTAATTGCGCTAATTTGTAAAACTCCGGTACCGTTATTTTTAATTGTAAAAGTCTTGGTCGCTTTCTCTCCACTGTAAGGGATATTGCCCCAATCAAAAGTTTTCTCAGGGATTTCTACTTTGGCATTTTGGGAAGCAGTAATTTTAGCCGGAGTAGCGCCGGTACTGCTCAAAACAAAAATCCCGCCTCCTAATATCAAAACAGTAAGTACAATTAACCCGATAATAATCTTTTTGTCGTTCATGTTTTACTCTTTTGAAAAACATTCATAATTTCTTTTATAGAGGCATCTGCTTCGCCTGCTTTAATTTGATCCACCACACAAGTTTTTAGGTGATTTTCCAAAATTACCCCGTCAGCTTCTTGTAGCGCCCGCTGGACAGCTTGAGATTGGTGAATTACATCAATGCAATACTGGCCGGATTCAACCATCTGGATAATTTTTTGCAAATGCCCTTTGGCAATCTTTAATCTATGTAAAATTCGCTCCTGCGTATCTTTTGGTCTGTACATAATTTAGAAATTAGAAATTAGAAATTAGAAATTTCCTCAAGTCCCTCCTAGGGGGATATCATATAACAAATAGGGGATATCTGTCAATATCTAGGAAATAAAGAGTTAAATTTTAACCTTTAGGAGGATACTTTGGTGTATGTCCTTGAGCAAATTTCACCATATCTTCCAGAGTTACACCTTTAACAACTGCTTCTCCACTTGCCACTAACCCTCTATTAGTCTCTACCAATAAACCTATCTGTCCACAGGGTAAGGCTTGTCTTTTTATGGCTGAATGAATTGTTTGTACAGGAATTTTTGTAATCTCAGAAACCCTACTAGGAGTGTAGAAATTTTGTCTTTCCAAAAGAGCTAACGCAACCCGCTTTTGCAACAGCCAATTCTTGACCATCAAGCGAGTTTGCTGTTGTTTTTCAGGATGTTCTTGAACTTCTCTCCGCAAATCAGCATAATCTCGAGAATTCAAAGGTACCTCATAGCCAATATCGTACATCTCTCTGTACTCAACTTGACTTGCAATTCCATGAACACGCAGATGAGGCTTATGTAAAAGCTTACACGCTCGGCCACAAATTTTACAAATAACTTGTGCAGGTCTTTCTGCTCTTCTTCCGGCGCTTATTGCACCTCTTTCAATAGGCATAAACAATAATTATATCCTATAGCTATAGGATTGTCAAAATTTCTGGAGGGGGTTAGGATAAGAGGACGCCGCCGTCGACGACGATTTGACTGCCGGTCATATAAGAAGACATATCTGAGGCTAAAAATAGGGCTACTTTACCGATTTCGTCCGCTTCCCCCATCCGGTGCATGGGGATTTTGGCCATAAATGCTTCCATTACTTTAGTCATATCCACTCCTTGGGGCACCGGTGCCGCTTTCTGCAGATGTTCCACCCCGGGAGTTAAAATCCCACCCGGCGCTATAGCGTTTACCCAGATTTTATGCTGGGACAGCTCCAGCGCTGAATTTTTAGTAAAGCCCCACAGGCCATGTTTGGAAGCATCGTATGCCGCAAGGCCTATCATGGAAGGATGCAGGGCATCAACCGAGGTAACATTGATGATTTTGCCACCCTTGCCTTGCTTGATCATCTGTTCCGAAACATATTTCGTACAAAGGAAGACCCCTTTTAAGTTAACATTAATTACTTTTTCGAAATCCGTGAGGGTCATTTGCGAAACAGGGATATTGGGATAAATTCCGGCATTATTAACTAAAATATCAATCGAACCAAAATCCGCCACCGCCTCCCCTACCAATCTTTTAACATCCTCTTCGCTTGAGACATCCACCCCTGCTCCCTTGGTCTTCCAACCTTTGGCTGAAATTTCCGCTGCAGCTTTATCCGCCTCTGCTTTGTTTAAATCCGCTATCACGACACTCGCTCCTGCTTCTGCCAACCGGTAAACTATTCCCAAGCCAATCCCATTAGCCCCGCCGGTGACAACCGCCACCTTTCCGGAAAGATCCATTAAACTATTTATAGAAGCTACATCTTTAATCATATTCTTCGACCGAACGAAGTGAGTGGAGAAGCGCCTTATTTCTTCAACTCTGCTTCTACTGCCGCAATTAAATCATTGAAGCTTTGCATATTCACCTTGCGACCGTTGACAAAAAACGTCGGCGTGGAATTAACCCCCAAGCGCTGCCCTTCAGCTGTGTCCCCGTCAATCCGGGCTTTCAAGTTATTATCAACAATGGCCTGACTAATTTTATTTTCATCTAAATTAAGTTGTTTGGCAAGCCCCAGGAAAAAAGCGGTGGCCCCTTTTTCGTCCAGGTCGGACCATTCCGCTTGGGTTTCAAAAAGTTTGCCGTGCATTTCCCAAAATTTGCCCTGCTCCCCTGCCGCTTCAGCGTAAATTGCCGCCTGCCTACCATAAGCATGCTGAGGAAGCGGGAAATGCCTGTAGATTATCTGTACCTGATCGAGGGAATAACTAGTCCTGATTTGTTTAACAATAGGTTCAACTGCCAAACAGGCCGGACACTGAAAATCGGAAAACTCCACCACTTTTACTTTGGCGCTGTCGCTGCCGGTTTTCTCTCCCTTGCTGTAATCAATCTGTAAAACTGTCGCTCCTGTAATATCTTTGGGTCCTGACGCGCTGCGGCTTAAGAAAAATATCCCGCCCACCAATAAAATAATAGTGATAATTACAATGCTGCCTAAAATTTTAGTTTCCGTTGTCATGTTTTTTTCTACCGACTAAAACTATTGCCAACAAAATCAACACCGAGATTATAAACGATAATACACACCAGAAGCAAAAAGCCCCGATTACAAAAGCTTCCAGGTAGGTTAAATATATCCCGAAAGCTACTCCGGAAACCCCCACCAATACTTGCATCTTTCTGGCTAATCTTTTAGGTAAGTCATGCGAGTGAATAACAGAAAGTATCGCCATCACTAAATAAAAAAATATTCCTAAAAGGGGGGTAGATATTCCTAAAAAGCTGGAGTAAGTACTGGCCCGGACAATATCACAACCTTGTCCGGTTGGACAAAAAATCGGGCCGGTAATATTGTATTCATAAAATAAATACGCGGCTACCAAAAGTCCCAGCAAACTTAAGATAAAAATTATCCTGTTTGATTTTTGAGAAGAAATCATTACGGAATGATTATATACTAAAGTCGTCCGTCACTGCCCTGATATGCGTATGGTGTCCCTGTTGTAACTCCTGCTCAAAGTCAGTTATCGCCTGCAAAACTGCTTCCGGATTGTCAACAATCTTGTAAACTTCGAGCTCCTCCGGCCGCATAATCATATTATCTTTAAAGGTTTGAATTATCTTCCCCCAAAATTTACCGTATAAAATTAATGGCTTGTGATGTCCGAAATAAAGTTTAGCTAATCCCCAGGCCATGCCGAATTCGGAAATAGTACCGGTTCCGCCGTTAAAAACTACATAAACTTGTCCCTCTTTAAGAAGAGTTAAAGTTCTTTCCACATAATTTTTGGTCGTTATCTCTATATCGATTTTATTAAGAGGATCTTTTCCCTCAAAATGCATCTTGTGATCTGCCAAAAAAGTTACTCCGATAACCTTGCCTCCGGCGGATTTCGCCCCCAAACTGGCCGCTCTCATCACTCCCGGGCCACCCCCATTTACTATCACATAACCTACCTCTGCCAATTTTTTGCACACCTCAAATGCCTCCTTGTATAATCCGCTATCTTCACCGGTATGTGAGGAACCGAAGATGGCAATTTGATGTATCGATTCGGCCTTCAGCTTATCCATTAATTTTCTCCCAGACAGTTTCCAGATTCTCGTCAATATCGCCCTTTAATAAATAAGATCCGATGGTAATGAAATCCGCTCCGGAATCCGCAATTTCTTTAGCATTGGTATCTTTCACCGCCCCATCTATGCCGATTTTGAAACTGAAATTGCCATTGGTCCGCATTTGAACCAGTTTTTTGATCCGGTCTAAACTTTCCGGGATAAACGGCTGGCCCTGGAATCCTGGCACTACGGACATAATAAGTACCATATCGGTTTTCCCTAAAAACGGCTCTAGTTTTGCAATGGGCGTAGCATTATTGATGGCCAGCCCCGCTTGTACCCCTTTACCTTTGATGTAATCTATGCACTCGTTTTTATCGTCTTCCGCCTCAACATGAAAGATAATCCGCTCAAAATTTGCCGAAATTAAACCATCTATCCACTCTTTCGGATGGGCTACCATGATGTGAGCTTCCTTATGTAATGAGATTGGGTATTTGGCGCTGGAGCCTGCATCAATGCTTTTATTCGGCACAAACACATTATCCATAAAATCAATATGTACCCAACCGTCCTGAAAAGCCCGGGAGCCGCTGTAGCGGGAGATGTCCCTGTCATAGTCTGCCTCGGTTGTAGAAAGAATTGCCGGGATAATTTGCACCATTATGATTTTTCTTCAAGTTTGCTGATTTTTTCTATCCGTCTGGTATGCCGCTCGTCACCGGGAAAAGGAGATTCCAACCAAAGCTTCGCCACTTTTAACGCATCTTCATCAGTCAGAAATCTTACCCCTAAAGACAGCATATTGGCATCATTGTGTTCACGGGTCAATCTGATCATCTCAAACGGGTCGCTGCTTTGTCTGCCGGTTACATCCGCTGCCCTGACCGGCACCACCGGGGTGTAAAATAAGGCACAGCGTACACCTTTAATCTTATTGGCAACCATCGCCTCAGCCTGTCCCGAGCCACCAAAGACAATGCCTTTACTGCCCAGATTTTTTGACACTCCTTCTGCGGCTTTGCTGACAAAATCAGGATAATCATCATCCTTATCAAATTGATATGCTCCGCAATCCTCGATCTCATATCCTTCAGTCTTCAAAAACTCCTTAACTTTTTCTTTTAGTTCAAACCCGGCATGGTCAGTAGCCAAATAAACTTTCATTAGAAGATACTATATCATATGTTATTCTTTCAGCGAAGCTGGCATTTTTGATATATTTTGAGATATTGACTCAATATTTTTCATTTGATATAAATGGTAGCGCTTACTGAAAAGTAGGTTTTCAAGAAAACTCGCCTTGCGCGAGTTTTTTTGACCCCAAATTACTATTTAATTTTTGCGAATTGACAATGCCGGCATATAAATAATAATATGTGTTTATTCTTTCGGGGATTTTGTGCCTTGTCCTTCGAAGTTTTAACGAAGGAGGAGAAGTCAAAATCGGCAGTTATACTCTGCGACCCCGCACCGTCTGGTGCAGGGACGAACTGGTGTAAATCCGGTAGCGACCGTACAGTCGGGATGGAACGTACGAAATTAAAAATTTCTACGTTCCTTAGGACGTTTAAATTCGAAGAATTTATTACGTTCTGAAAGAAAGAAGATGAAAAAATTAAAAGAGTTCGGTCCTTTATTTGTAATTATTGCGGCGCTCCTGTGGAGCTTTGACGGAGTCCTGCGGCGCGGCTTGTATTCCCTTCCTCCGGCAGTGGTGGTTTTTTATGAACACCTGCTGGGAATCATTATTCTGCTATTTTTTATTACCAAATGGTTGCCGGACCTTAAAAAAATGACCCGCAAGGAGTGGCTGGCCATCGGTTTAGTCGCCCTTTTCTCCGGCGCCCTGGGAACAATTTTTTATACCGCCGCCTTGGGAAAAGTTAACTATATTCAATTCTCCGTAGTAGTGCTACTACAACAACTTCAACCGATCTGGGCCATTTTGGCTGCCGCCATATTATTAAAAGAAAAAATCACCAGGAACTTTTTAATCTGGGCAGTGATCGCCTTAATTTCTGCTTACTTTATCACTTTTAAGGATCTGCGGATCAATCTGGAAACCGGATCAGGCACGCTGATTGCCGGACTGTTGGCCATCTCAGCCGGATTTTTGTGGGGCTCATCAACCGCCATCAGTAAATTTGTGTTAAATAAAGTTTCTTTTTTAACTGCCACGGCTCTGCGGTTTTTACTGGCACCCATATTTGCGTTCCTGTTTATTGCTTCATTTAATCAAGTCCCCAGTATGTTTACTCTGACTAACGACCAATGGATCAGTTTAATTTTAATTACTATCTCCACCGGCATGGTGGCGCTTTTAATATATTATTACGGCCTGAAAAGAACACCGGCCCGAATCACGACGATTTGTGAATTGGTCTGGCCGGCTTCGGCAATTTTTATTGATTATTTTTACTTTCAAAGAGGTTTGTCGGCAACTCAAATTTTAGGAGTTGTAGTTTTGCTTTTTGCCATTTATAAAATAACTAAACATCGACATTAACCTCAATACCGGACAATCAAGGCTGACAAAAACAGAACTTAGCGCAACCAATTGCTTTTTGTTCATACTAATGAAGTATAACAAAAGTGTCGAAAAAGTTATCTTAACTTTTCAAACTCACCCCTGGAAATATTTGCATCTCTTAATATTTTTCTAAGTAGACCAACTCCGACTTTTTCACCCGAATGCAGCGGAACTGTTGTTTTCCTTCCGTCAAAATGTTCTAACCTTACATGACTGCCTTTTTGATGAACTTGTTTAAAACCCTGCTTCTCTAAAATTGAAATTAGTTCTTTACCTCTGATAGGAGATAGTTTAGGCATAATTTTGAAGAGTCACTTCTTCGATCCCAAAAAAATGAGGGGAAGCTTTGGGAGATTCCAATTTTTCTTTTTTAATATCCTTATCTGACTCTAGTACTAATTTGATCGCCTCTTTTATTCTTACGCGTGCTCCTTCTAGTGTCTTACCCTGAGTGTAGCATCCTGGTAATTCAGGCACTGAAGCTACATAAATACCGTCTTCATCCTGTTCTATTAATACTTTAAATTGTAAATCTTTAGCCATAATAGCTGTAGTATAGCACAAAAAATTAAGAAAATTATTTTTCAAATAATTTTTTCTGCTTACATTGTTCTTCTAATTCTTTTAATTTTTTTTTTAATTCTTCGCGTTGTTTGCTAATTCTTTGCCCTTATCTGCAAAGTCCTTAAGGAATTGTTGATGATAAGAATTTAACGTCACTTTTATAACTTTCAAGTCCCGATCTAAAGAACAAGCCCCATCTGGAGAAACAGTAGTCCCACTTTCCTGAGATACTAATGTACGAGGAGAAAATCCATGACTAGTCAATGATTCAGCATATCGCTGAAGACCTTCGGGATAAGTAGATGGTAAAACTGGTTGCGGGCAGAGCCTTGTTCTTATTGCTTTCAAAACTTCTCCGGCCAAATCTTTAGTCACTCTAACTAGATGTTCGACTCCTGCAACACCGGGGAGGTCTATTAAATCAAAAGTCCTTTGACCCGCATGATTCCAACCACCGCGTTCAGCTAGCATCTTCTTTATTTGTACAGCTATTTTAGTGGTATAGCAATAGTGAGTAAAGTATAATCATGGGGTGCCTTGAGCAACAGCTAATGAATAATATTAAAATTGATCCGACATGGAAAAAAGCGCTGGAACCGGAGTTTGTGAAACCATACTGGAAGGAATTAACCGGGAAAGTCCGGGACCAATATCAAGCCAAAAAAGTCTATCCGCCGGCTAAAAATATTTTCCGGGCTTTTGACCTCTGTCCGCTAGACTCGGTGAAAGTCGTTATCGTTGGACAAGACCCATATCACGGAGTAAATCAGGCTAATGGATTATCGTTTTCTGTAAATGACGGCATTTCTCTCCCGCCTTCCCTGCAAAATATATTTGCGGAAATACGAAATGATTTGGGAGTTACACCACTACTTTCAGGAGATCTCTCGCGTTGGGCCACTCAAGGCGCCCTGATGTTAAATAGCGTCCTGACAGTATTGGCAAATAGTCCGGCTTCTCATGCCGGAATGGGATGGGAGAAGTTTACCGATGCCGTGATAGGAACACTTAATGCTAAGCGTACCCATATTGTGTATCTCTTATGGGGAAAATATGCCCAGGGTAAGGGCGCTGTGATAGATCGCGACAAAAATTTGGTACTAACATCCGGACATCCGTCGCCGTACTCCGTATCGCTTTTCTCCGGCAAACATCACTTTAGTCAGTGTAATAAGTACCTTTCAGAAAACGGAATAACCTCAATCGATTGGCGCTAAATGCATACGTGTAGATTTGGAAATTTATTACTTAAATCCAATTAATTGGACAATATTATTATCCAAATCAAGAAAAGAAGCAAAATGATAATCCATAGTCGGCGCTTTAAAAGGAGGGGCTATAAATTCTACTCCTTTGCTTTTTAAATAATTGTATGCTTCCTGTACGGAATCCACATCCAAATTAAACATATGCCTGGCAGAATCCTGATTTTTACCTTTAACTTCCGAATGTTGTCCTATCCAAAGCTGTGTATCTCCAATTTGAAATATTACTCCGGTATCGTCCGGATGATTTAATTCTTTACTAGCCTTAAGTCCCAGCTTGTCCCGATACCAATCAGCCAAGGCTCTATGGTTTTCCGACCAGATCAAAACAGTGGAGATCCTTTTAAACATAAGCGCATTATACCCAAAATACTTCAATCTGCAACTTTTAATCAAAATTTTGGGTTCAAAATTATTTAACGAGAGTTGCAAACTCGAGTTAAATGAGTTTATATCAAAAATATTTGAGTTTGTTGCGGGACATAGAGGCAATTAGAACTTTCTGGATGACTGAAAATGAAAGGTTCTATATGCCTAACTTTGCCTACGCTATGTAACTTTCTTTAATTTGAATAACTTCAATGCTTCCTCTTTAAGGGTTTGATATTCTTTTGTTTTGGGTTCTAATTCAATCATTCGATCCATAAAAGTGTTAATACCAATCGCTCTTTCTTTTAAGATTAAGCTTGCGCTCTTTAACAATTTTCTATCATTACTAACAAGGGTTAATTCTGGATGATTTTGACATAATAAAACTTGGTTGTAGTCTTGAGCAGATATTTTATTTAACACAATGTATTTAATTTGTCCGTCCTCCTCGATCAAAAATCGATTTTCTTTAAGATCATAAGACATACTTCCCTCAACATTGATAATATGATCTAGGATGAATTTAGGATGTAATACACGGGGTCCATTCATAAGCTCAACAAAAACCTCATTTGAAAGCAGGAAATGAACGTTAGGAGATGTTTTCATCAAAAGAAGTAAGTGTAGTCCAGTCTTTAACGCTAATTCTTCCAATCTGCAAAATGCACTTGTGTCAATTAAAAATAATATTTTATCATTCAGCTTTAAGATTTTATCTTTATTAAGATCATAACTCATATTTTAATTTACACTCACTTTCTAAAGTGTATTCTATCAGTAACTATGGGCAAAGTTTTGAAGTTTTTGAACTCGGAAACCAAACATGGCATTGCTAAACCCTATCACTTAGTATAAGGTAAACAAATGAAAATGATATTTATGAATATTAGTTTATTATTATTCTAAACCAGCCATAGCGCTGGTTTTTTAATGCTTAAAAATCTTAAAACGAGAGGGGGTGAAAAATATGAATATAAAGAAATTTTTAGTAGGAACAGCGGCATCAGCTTTAATTCTTGGTACTATGGCAGTTCCAGCATTTGCAGCTAATCCAAGCGCAGACACAGATTGTAGTACGATTGTAACTGATCCTTACGGTCTTCTTGGAACAGGAACACGAGCTGACATATATGGCTGTAAATCTATCGGTAATTCTGGTGAGGAGCAGGGAATATACACATTAAATGGTCCCGCCACACTGTTTGGTTATCCAGCGGATTACGGTACATGCAAAATACTCGTAAAGTGGTCCGGTGACTACGGAGAAACACCTTATCTTGATTTTGGGACAGTGTTTAATAACACAAAATGTTCCAACGGGTATGTTGAGATATGGGGAGACAGATTCGATGCAGAAGATGCATACGGAACAACTCCATACGTATTCTCTATTGGTGGACAAGGTTCACAGATTCACCCATAAGGGTATGGTATTCACTCAAACTAATTAAATTAGTTTAACAACCCATCGAGAAATCGGTGGGTTGTTTTGTAAGGGCTCTCATAACAGGACTAGAAATTTTTTGCAACGTAGAGGACTGACAAATGAGACACTCTATCCTTTTGAGGGTGTAGATACTGAGGGCATCGTTACATGCCCGCCCTTCTTGGTTGAGCATACAGGTCTGCCCCCGTTCAATCCCTATAACTGACTGTCCTATATTGTCTCACACTGAGCCTAAATGAGACAAATGAGACACTATAAGAAGGAAATATCTCAAATCCCAACTGATATAGTTTGATATATTTACTTTTTGATCAATCCCTTAGAATACTGCTTAAAACGGTCGTACTCTGAAGGACTATAAGCATTGAAAACTTGGAGAAAGAAATGAAGAACGGCAAAATACCCTTGGTAACTAACTGACAGAATTCTTTCTGCGTCTTCTGGTTTCGAATCGACATCTAAAAATGGTTCTGGGGATGCTATTGTTCCACGCATATATCTCTGAAGTCCAGACATATTAGCGTGTGTTGATTGCGAAAAATATGGATAAAAAAGAGTATAGAACTTTTCAGCACTATTCTTTTCAGAGAAAGTTCCTATTTTTTTGAGATGGCTGTCAATTGCTAGGGTTCTGTCATAAAGATTTGGCAACTTTGTAACGTGCTTATCCTTATATTCCTTTCTATATTTCTTGAGCAAGTCTACGTTATCAGAGATAAATTTTTCCCAATCACTTGATTTTTTTATTGTTCCAAACTCCATATCCCATAACGGATACTTTTCCCATAGAGTTTTATGCTTCTTTGCATAAGTTAAGGACTCCATTACTAGGTCTGACAAAAACAATCTTGCTTTGTCTTCTGACCTACTTGAATAGATAAATCTCATGTTCAACCATATTTCAAGCTGAGATCTTAGAAATGATTCTCCAGGTTTTTCATAGACAGGCTCTGTCCCCATTAGCTTTAAAATACTTTCGGAAAAGCTTTGCATTGCACCCATCATGAAATATAGAACTCGTTTTCTTACTCTTACTTTTTTGAAATCAAGCTGTATTCCACTCATTTTTTGGTAGCCATAAGTTATTAATTCACGATATTCCTTAATTAGTACTTTTTGTTTTTCGTTTAGTTCAAAAGCCATATTATTTATCCATCGAATTGTGAAATTGAATTTTTATTGCTGGTTTTTTAGGATACTTTTTGAGAAATTCTTTGTTCTCTTCTACTTAATAACAATGTCATAAGTTGTTTCGTATTGTCTTTTAATCATAATAGTTAAATTTCCTGTATTATACTTTAATAAAGTATTCCTGCCTAATTAGGCAGCATGTCATCTAAAAGAAAAAAGATTACCTACAATAGAATAAGACTTGCACTTTTTCTCCGTTCCTATGGTGCACACACGATCCTTAACCGATTCAAAAACAAACCCAATTACAGGATTGTTAGCAGGCTAAGCAATATTTTAAATTTAGACATACACTTACTTAACAGGTTTTTCAGCTCCGGTGCATACCCAAGGGGACTACCAAACTTAAACAGTTTAACAAAGTATATTGTTCCAAAAGAAAAAATGCTGGTTTATTTAGAAATAGAGTGGGAGATCATAAACTTAACCTTAGAAAAACAGGATAAGGAAAATACTACACTTGAAGATTATGACAAGGCCATAATGGAACCAGCTATAGAAAGGGTTGCAGGAAACCATTTAAAAAATATTGAAGATGATAAGGTTTTTGATACTCAACTGGAAGAGTTACAAAGAAAATATCAAAACTGGTACTACGCTACGGCCTACAAATACAAACTGCCAACATCCCGTATAATACCTTTTATTTTAAGATTGATCAACTAACATCAAATATATCACTTTTGAATTGCAAAATAAACTATGGGGTAATTTATTACACTTAATATGGTCTGTTATAATCACTGCATGACTAATGATGTCGCAACTACCTTTGCAGCTTGGTTTGGTGCTCTAGGTACTTTTGGACTAACTGTGTTTGAGATATATAAATACAGTAAGGATAAGCCAAATCTTAAGATTATATGCGACTTTAACAGAGAAATCGTTAATGAATATTTAGATGGTCGGACTGAAGTTGACAAAGTACAAGGGACCATATGGTCTATAACTCTAGCTAATATAGGTAGTAAGCCAGTAATTCTTACAAGTGTTGGTGTTGAAAATCATGAGGGGCAGGATGCCATTATCGGTAAAGATTCTATAGGAAATAAAGTTAAAAAACAAAAGATTGAACCGGGTGACTCACTAAACCTGATTATTTCAGAAAAATTGTTAAGCTCAAAAAATCTCAAGACAGTCGTTGTTACATCAGCTGTAGGAAAGAGATATAGGAAAAGAGTATATTTTTGGCAAAAAAAATAATTCTTTATGTTTTGATATATGTACTCAAATTTGATGATTGCTAAAGTAATCGGTTAATTCACAAATCCTCTTAGAATACTCAGCAAAAATTTGTAGATTGGAGTAAGCTACATTTTTGCTAACTGCCCTACCTGTTGGATGACCTGCAGAATTTCGGCTCATTCGGATAAAATGAAAAACCTGATCTAAGTAAGTATCAAGATCTCTTGTTAATTCTCTTGGGAGGGAGCGTTCGTAAGTACGTAATTCGTTTCTAAATTCTTCATATTTTCTGGAAATAACTAAGTTTTCAAGCCTTCTTTCTAGTACCTGTTTTCTTGCTGCATCACTAATAGCGTTAATAAAGGAGTCAATTAAAGCCAAAATCAAATTCTCGGATGCCACTCCTAGGGTAATGGTTGAGGATAGTAAATGTTCACTATTGTATGTTGATATGCTTTCTCTTACGTATGCTAATGTGACACCATCCAGCAAAGGGTTTTGCCTTTGAAGTTCTCTAATATAACCCTCTGGATCGTATGGGAGGCAGTTATTTTGTTCAAGACATTCTTTCCCAAAATCTGTAACAGTGACAAAAGGGTAACCAACATATGGATCATCCGGTTTACTAAAGTAAATAACACCCGCTCTATACCATTCATTTATAATTTCTAAAATGAGATTATGAATTTTCCAATGTTCATGAGGGGGTATTCCTTCCTGGATAATCTTTTCTCTCAAAGCATCTACCAAGGTAGCAATTTGAGTTGATCCTTTTGTATCATCACTCAGGATCTCTCTTAATTTCTGAATTAAAATATTTCTAACTTCTTCTTTTGTCATGATAATTGACTACAAAAAACGAACCTCTGGAGAAGTTCGTTCATGGGCTGGCATTTTATTGTCTGTCCAGGCTAAACTTCGCCTGAAGATTTGTTTTGTAGATTATACCGGAAAGTGTGAGAAAAAGCCACTCACTCACTTATGCATACACAAATATTCTATTCTTTAATTCTATAAAAACCTTCTCCTTTTTTTTCAAATTTACCACTTTGATCCAATATACTCCTTATGTTCATTTTAGGAGAATCCTTAAATCTGCCAACATAGTTATAAATTTGTTCCCAATGGAGGGGGAAACCTGCCTTTTTTATACATTCAACAGCCAATTCAACTGTGGATTCCTTTCTTAAACCCCATTTAACTAATCCGTAAGTGCCACGAATACCGACGTGAGCAAAACTGGAATTCTCAATAAGTAGGGAGTGTGCACGCCGCGGTTCCAGGTGACGGTTCGAGGAAATTACTTTATCATTTACCCTGTCGGCAATTTCAGTATAATAAAGAGGCATCCGAGCTTCTTCCAAAACTTGGATCATTAAAGGAATCCAAAGATTAACTACATATTCAGTCATTCGGTAAGTACTGAATTTACCTGCAATTTTTGTTTCAATCCTGGGATCTAAACTGCAGTTCTTGGTAATTAAATTGAGAAGGTTTAACCGGTCATCCTGGATTTCCTTTATAGGAGGTAACTTATTGAGGATTGATGTTGGTGAGAGAGGTTCGGCACTTTTTTTAAGAAGCTCAAAGATATCTTCCATAAAATCAATTAATTTGAATCCGCTGATCTTCGGGGCATAAAAAGACATATCTCCAATCCTGTGACTTTGAATCCATCCAAGATCGGCAAACAAATCCAGTAGGGAACTTCCGTCAAAAGGCTGATTTGCGAATATCTGAGGTACTAAAGAGTCTGCATCTTGATCCGATATTAAACACCCGTTATTACAAAGCAGTCTTTCTATAAGGTTAATAATTGGTCTTCTGGATGCGTTAGACGGATGGGACATACATCTAAAGGCTTTTTGCTGAATTTGTCTGATTCTTTCCCTTGACAACCCGTAACTTTTCCCTATCTCTTCCAGTGTTTCTTTTTCTCCCATCACAAGACCATACCTTCTCTGTATTATTTCCTGATTTCTCCCGCCCCCGCTGCGTTCTAATAGAACAGATAAAAGTTTCTTATTTGGTATATCTTCATTCTGAGCTTGATTTTCGACATTGTTCTTACGTTCAAATATTATTTTTAATGCTTTATGGCCAATATTTTTAATCTTTAATAGTTTCTTCTGAGAAGATTCGTCCAGTTCATCGATGTTAAGTATACCTGCCTTTTTTAAAGCATTCTCAATCCTGATAGGTAAATTGAGAATTTCGACCCTCTTTTTATCTTGAATGTATGCTTTAGGATATTCGTAAACTTCAGATTTTAAATCAAGAATCATCTTTACAGATTTTTTTCCTATCCCTCTTATTCTCCTTAGTTTGTGTTCTGAACTTTTAAACAGTTGATTTACAGTTGTAATTCCAGTGCTTCTCAGAGATGTTCTTATTCTTTGTGGTAAATTGAGAAAATCTATAAGTTCTTCTTCGTAAATATGGTTGACATTTTTGGGATTTTTGCTGGTAACCAATTTTATATCCCGATCTGAAAGAATTCTGGACTGGCGAATATGAATATCAGATTTTACTTCAGTTAGCGATTTAAGCGAAGCTTCAATTTCTTTGGTTGAAGTTGCAATTATTGCCGCTACTTGTTCACCATCCACAACTCTCATCAAACGATCTCCCTGCGTTTGACGTTCCAGGGTTGGAATATCCTTCATATCAATCTTCATTAGTCGGCCTCTATTAGAAGATATGACCAGGATATTAGTGTCTTTATTGATAATTTGAGCGTTGACAATTAATCCAGTCTTACTGGTGATATGAGCAGCCTTGACTCCCATCCCACCACGCATTTGGCAACTCCAAGCAGAAATTTTGGTCTTTTTGCCCCAACCATTTTCCATTACTACCAGAACTTGTTCGGCATTAGAATCTTTAATCAGATGAGAGGATACCACAACATCATCTTTAGATAACCTGATACCCCGGACTCCAAGGGTATCGCGGTGGGATGATTTGATGTCACTTTCTTTAAAACGGATACTTTGACCACGGTATGTGATAATAATCAGATCATTTTCACCATTTGTTGGGCAAACCCAACCCAAAACATCACCTTTATCAAGCATGATCGCGATTAGACCATTACGGCGAATGTGTGAGTATTCTTCAAATTTGGTTTTCTTGACGTTTCCTCGTTTAGTACACATATAGAGATATTTAATGGAATCTTTTTGGGGATGGATGGCTAAAACGGTAGCGATCTTTTCACCCTGGTCAATATCAATCAGATTGTTTATAGCTTGACCTTGAAAAATGCGGGTAGCTTCGGTAATCTTCAAACCTTTGAGTTGGAAAACACGGCCGCGATCAGTAAAGAGTAATGAATTGACGGAATCATCTTTTGCTGGGTAGAATATTTTCTGATCTTTTATGGAAGACGAGTGAACTGAAGATTGCATTGAGGACTCGTTATTGGTCTTTATTACCATCGTTGCTGCCCTCTCTGAACTTATCTTCGAGCAGAAAGGATTCAAGATCAACCGTTGCCTTATCGTATACCAAAGAAGCAACTCTCATTATTTCCGTATCCGCTACTTCTGGAGTAAGTGTACCGCCTTCTCTCTTAGCAAGTCGATAAATAGTTTCTTTTATGAAAATATCTACATATCTCTGGAATAAATAATTCCTCCATCTTGGAGAATTAACTCCATATCTATCGATTATTATTTTGGCCATGGGTTTCTCCAAATTTATCCAGTATATTCCTCTGCTGACATCCTGTTGACGTTGCTCGACGGGAAAGTGTCTTTCCGAAAAGGTTACCAAAACACCTGGAAAATCCGGGTCTTCCTGACCTGATAAAAGTACTCTTGGCATTGTCGAACCTTTTTTCTTTTCCTCTCCATCACCCCCGCCTTCACCCCCTCCAGAACCGAAACCTCCTTTTTCTTCAGATTCATCTTTACTTCCTCCTCCCGAACCTTCCAACCCAACACCTCCTGTTGAAGACCCTCTTCCCGATCCTCCCAAAACTTCGGCAAAGAGTTTAGACATAAATTGATTCTTCCAAAGATTTAAAATCTGATTAAATTCATCAGTTGTTTCAATATTCTTACGCTCCTCTTCTTTACGTTCCAAATCTGCTATTTTTTCGGCTACTTCATCAATTTTTTCGGCAATCCAGTTACGTAATACCTGCGTTCTGTCATTATCAATCAGTTTTTCCCTGTCATTCTGAACGCAATCATAGTCTGGATCTTCCAAAATAGGGCAGGAGCATTCCCCGTATATTGATTGAGCTTGTGGGAAGTATCTTAAGAACCCTATTTCCTGCATTTTGTAAGATGCAATTACCCCTATTTCACCTACTATATCAATGCAGTTTAATTCTGCTTTTCTTACTCCGCGTCCAAAGGGAACCGAAGAGGTTCTCAAAATCAGCCTCCCTTTAGAATACTTTTTATTAGACATCTGAATCTTCTTGATTTCTGAATTTTTAATCTCCAGGTATTCGGGTATTTCGAATACAAACGGTTCTTTAAACTCCGGTAACGGTTCAACGTCTTCCATTCTTAAATTTTTAGTTATCATCTTACCGTTATGGACTACTGCTACATTACAAAATTTAAGCGGCCTCCTAGCCTGGGGATGGTATTTAAACCTCTCACAGATTGTTGACACGGGAATGGTTCTGCCTACCATTTTCTTGGGTCTGAAACCTTTTACCGCAGTAAAACCCAGTATACCCTTCTTCATCTTCTTAAAAATATTTTCGGGAATCGTATCTGGATCTATACCGGCTATATCCAAAGCCTCGTTCAGGGAAATTTTCCTGTTTTCGAAATCCGGTACAAAACCGTACTTCCTGTTCTCGTTAAAACCGAAAATATTTATCCTACCGCCCCTGAATGTAATGAATATCGATTTTTGGAACATCTGTCGCATATAGAACTTGCCTCCGTTTCCATGACCGCCGTAAGTTTTTACATTTAAGCCGCGTTTAGCCGCATCGGGGTCACCCCACCATTTAAACGCTTTCTCTATATCGGTGTGGGTCATACCGGCATAGTCTATACACTCAATCACGGGAGGATGTTTGTCGTCTCCGTCCGTAAATCTGAAAGCGATAAATTGGTCTTTATCCGATAATCCTATTCTGACATAAGCATCTATTGAGTTTTTAAGCCATTCGGCAAGACCTTTTTCATGGTTAAAGTTAAAACCGTTACCCCAGATATCCAAAATGTTATCGTGATATACGTTCGCCTCCTCTTTTATTTTCAGACTACTGATATCCATTATCTCTTTCCTCCTTTTGTGTTCTTAACGTAATCAATATTCTCCTTAAACTTGTTTATCAAATATTCATGGCAATCTGTAAGTTGTTTGTATAGCGGGAGGCTCTTGCTCTTGGTTGCTTCTATTGCATCTTTGACTATTGAAAATCTGCCCAGGAAGTCGTACTTGTTAGTTCTTACGGTTACTCCGAGATAAGAGTAGAAGTCTATATCTATTATTTCTTCCTTTTTCCCTTCCGTGTAGAGATTGAAAGCAGCAGAGTCTCTTATTCTTTCAATCTCTTCTTGCTGACTGATTGTGAATTTTACGAAATCATCACCTGTATTGGTATCTCTTGATTTATTGTCCATTCCGGCCGATTTAAGCAACCTCTTTCCATACTCCGTACCTTTTGCTGTTAGTGAAAAATATTTATTGCCTGATAAAACAAAACCAGCTTTTTTCAACTCACTGTACAGCGGTTTATGCACTATGTCACCCGTATCGGGGTATTGAGGATAACCGCGTAACTGAAAATCTGCCTTAAATGTTTTATATACTTTCACGGCAATGTCTTCGAATCGAACTTGCTTTTTAGTTCCGCCTGCCAGTTTGTATAAAGAAATAAGAATTTTTTGAGCTCTGGATAAATTATTCTGCATATTTAAAGTTTAATCCTTCTTCCTCTCTTTAGAGATACCAAATATCTGGATTTTGCAAGATGAATTTCTTCTTCGATTGCACCGAACATCGATTTAACATCATCTTCAGTATAACTGTAATTATGTCTGTTGGACAGATTACCTAACAGGCTTATATCTTTAATAATTCTATTTGCTCTGTTGGTACCTAACCTTTTAAATGCCGAACGCTTATTTTCTCCCTGTCTCATAAGATTATTAGTGATTTGTATTCAGCCGCTATTTAAATAGTACTACATCTTACATATGTAGTCAATATACTAAATGTATTTGCATACATGTTATCTATATAAGACCCTTCCTTACTGATTTTTGTGATATACTGGAAACGTGAGTAAACCTCTTACGGTTATAGATTTATTTTCCGGATGCGGGGGGTCAGCTTTAGGTTTCCAACAAGCAGGCTTTATTATAAAAGTAGCAGTTGATGTTAACCAAAACGCATCCGAGAGCTTCAAATTAAATTTCCCGGATGCAGAGGTAATAGCTTCGGATATCTCCTATGTTACCGGTAGTGATTTATTAAAGGCAGCCGGCATTACAAACGGAAAGGATGTAGTAATCATCGCTTGCCCCCCGTGTCAGGGTTTTTCTACTGCCAGAAGAAAATCAGAAGGTATATCCGATCCCAGAAATACTCTTATTTATGAATTCCTTCGTTTATTGGAAGAAATTAAACCATATGCATTTGTAATGGAAAATGTACCGGGATTAGCCAAAGGAATAGGCAAGCCCATTTTTTTGAATATACTTCAAAGACTAAGAGAGCTCGGTTACTATACCGTACACGGTATTGTAGATACTGCCGATTACGGAGTGCCTCAGAGAAGAAAAAGGTTGGTTTTGCTGGGAACTAATGATCCTAAAATTAGATTAACCTTCCCTAAACAAACTAACCAGGATCCCAACTTTATTGGTAGATATTTAGATAGTTGGAACACGGTGAGAGGTACAATAGCGGATTTACCTTCTATTAGGGCAGGCGAAAAATCCGAAAATGATAAATTGCATGTATCCTCAAATCTTGCCGAAATTAACCTTAAAAGGATGGCAAATACTCCTCATGACGGAGGAGGAAGACTTTCGTGGCCGGAGGAGCTAATTTTAGAATGTCATAAGAAGGTTAACGGATATAAAGATATATACGGCAGAATGAAATGGGATTATCCGTCACCGACTATTACGGGAGGTTGCGTCATGATTTCAAAGGGCAGGTTTGGTCATCCAGAACAGGATAGAGCAATCTCACTCCGTGAGGCTGCCAGGCTTCAAACATTCCCGGATAGTTATATCTTTGCTGGTAATGTAGGTCAAATTGCGTCACAGTTGGGGAATGCCGTACCACCACTTCTTGCAAAAAGAATAGCAGATTCCTTAGCCCAGGCAATTCAGGAATCAGAAAGTTTTGAGAATCTTATTACTAAGTCGAGAGAGGATGTATCTATGAAAGGGAATTTTTTTCAATAAAGTTAACTACCTTCAAAAAAGCCTTATCTTGATTACGTAGTATATCCTTATGCCATAACCGCAACACCCGCCAGCCTTCTTTCCTTAATGTTCTTATATTACTTTTATCCCGCTCTATATTCCCGTAAATCTTTTTAAGCCAGAAGGGAGACATTTTTCCTTTCCAGACGTCAAAGTCTTTTCCATGCCAAAATTCACCGTCAATAAATATGGCTATCTTATATTTGGGAAAGGCAATGTCGGGCTTACCAATAATTGAGTAATGAGATTTAAATTTATAACCCCCGACTCTTAACATTTTGAAAATAATCTTTTCTGTTTTGGTATTTTTTGATCGCACCCGAGACATATTGTAGCTTCTTTGTTCTTTCGTTATTATATCTACCATAGTCATACACCACTGTTAGGCTCAATTTTAGCAGAAACTCAGATTATTTGTAGCCTCATCTACGACTTCGGTCATAAGGAAACTCTAATAGCGACGCTTTTAAGATTGGTGGCAAACCATAGTGGTAAAACCAAACAAACGATTTAAAACAAATCTCCAATGGATATTCTCAAAACTTTTGCAATTTTTTGCAGAACCTCTACCGCAGGTATATTCCTGCCTTGCTCGATATAACCCATGTAAGCCCTGCTGATGCCAATCTTAAACGCCAGTTCCTCTTGCGTAAGATTTAATTCCTTTCTGTGTTTTTGTACCTTCTTACCTAAAACCTTAGGTAGCTTTGCGTTGTTCCTCATTGAACTTCATTATTGAAGCCTTTAGGGTATCAGTCCACTAAGCCACACTTAGCATTTAGCTTTAGTTTGCACTTGACAATTCTCTTAATCACAGTTAGCATAAAATTAAGGGAAGAATACTAATCCTTAAAATTAGGATATAAATTTTTGCATGAACAAAAAAGAGATTTCTGAGACTAAATGCACTTGCCAATCCTGTGGTAATATCTGGTATTTTGGTAAAACTGACGAAATTGAAAACCTCGGAAATAATATGCAGAATTTAGGAAAATCTATGATGTGTTGTAGTGGTTGCTCACCTGCAGCCCTAATACCTAATAAACAAGTAATAGATTTCGGCAAATGTCCAAAATGTGGTTCGAGAGCAATCAAAAAAGAAAAAATTGTTCATGAAGTTAAGTAGGATAGTTACACATCTGTTAGTTCGGAACATAATCTTCTATCAGAAACACATATCACCCCATTTAAGTACAAGGCTAAGTTGTAGATTTCACCCTACTTGTTCAGAATATGCAAAGATAGCCATTGAGAAATATGGAGCAATAAATGGAACAACCAAATCCATAAAAAGATATACTCGGTGCAACCCTTATAATCTAGAAAGTTGTATAGACTACCCATAAAAAATAATGGGAAGCTTTCTAGTATTTTTTTGGAATTGGAAATAGGTAAACTAACCCTTAACTTTGTAAAAGCGTTAAGTTTTCTTTACACACTCATCTGCTAACAATACTTCAGGAGACCATACCTCAATTTCTTAAATTCTTCAAATAACACAAAAAATGCCACTTTTTGGGGCTAACCACCCAAAAACGTATAACAAGCAAGGCAAATGGATTTACAATTATTATAGAGGCATAAAATATGGATAAAAACAAATTACAAATACCACAAGTAGCAATCAATGAGCTTAACCCTAGTTCCTATAACCCCAAGGAAATGGGATAAGGAGGCAGAAAAACAGCTTACCGAAAGCATCAAGCGTTTTGGATTAGTTGATCCGATAATTATAAATAGTGCTCCTAATAGAAAGAACGTAGTTATAGGTGGTCACTTCAGGCTCAAAATAGCAAAAGATTTGGGGTATAAAGAGATGCCTGTTGTGTATATTAATATCCCAGACATTGCAAAAGAAAAAGAACTTAATCTTAGGCTCAATAAAAATACCGGAGAGTGGGATTGGGATCTACTGGCTAATTTTGATGAGTCTTTTCTTTCGAATGTTGGATTCTCAAGTGAGGATTTGGATGACATTTTTGATACTGAAGACAGTCCGGAAGAATTTGACCTGGAAAAAGAACTGCAGAAATTAGATATCCATAAAATTAATATTCAAAAAGGTGACATTTATGCGTTGGGTGAAAGCAGGTTAATGTGCGGAGACTCTACTATTGAGGAAGATATATTAAGACTCATGGGAGATGAAAGGGCAGACATGTGCTTTACAGATCCCCCATACATTTTGGATTATCTGCATGGAAAAAAGAAAAAAGGCAACGCAGTAACAGGATTCGGAGCCAAAAGAGACAGGCGATACCTTGAAACAGACATCTTACCTCCTGATTTTACGGAAAAATGGATGGCTAATATCGCCAAAATTCAAAACGAGCACTTCTCCATCATTGTTTATGAGAATTGGAAAAACATAAGGATTATCTGGAGTGAGATGGAAAAGTATTGGAAGGTTAAAAATATGATTGTCTGGCATCTTCCTAATAGACATCAAGGGTTCGCTTCAAAATATAAGTTCTTCTCAAAACATGACATTGCCATGATTGGTGCTTCTCCGGATATAGATATTGAATTAAATAATGAAGGTGAACTTGACGGCTTGCAGGAAGAATATGAAACAGCTTTGTATGCCATAAGCGGCAAACCCCACTGGGAAGGATACGAGAGAGGTAAAAAAATTCAGCCAACCGACTTCATTGAATTTAACGCCTCGGATGAAAAACATTCCGGGCAAGGGGTAGTGTTTGGAACCAAACCTACTGAGATATTAATCCCCTACATTAAAGTGTTAACCAAAAGAGGAGATTTGATTATTGAGCCTTTTGGCGGCAGCGGCAGCACTTTGATTGCAGCAACTAAAATGAAGCGTAGATGCTACGTTATGGAAAAATCCCCTGTTTATTCAGAAGTTATTAAAAAGCGCTGGGAAAAGTTAACCGGCCAAAAAGCGGAGAAAGCAGCATGAATAAAACAATAGAAAAAAGACAGAATAAAGAAAAAGAAATTCTTTTAGAACGGTTGAAAAAGACACCTATTGTTCAGATAGCCTGCGAGAAATGCGGTGTAGGACGGGCAACCTATTACCGATGGAGAAAGGACGATCCGGAATTTGCCAAAATGGCAGATGAAGCACTATCGGAAGGAAGTTTACTGGTTAACGACATGGCAGAAAGTCAGTTACTTCAGGCTATACGCAGCCAGAACTTAGGGGCAATTATCTTTTGGCTAAAGCATCATCATCCGGCCTATGCAAATAAAGTTGAGATCACCGGAAGGTTGAAACACGATTACGAACTCACCGCGGAGGAAGAAACACTCATCTCAAAAGCACTGGCAATGATTACAAAAAATCAATCGGAAAAAGGAGAAAAATAATGCCATGATAACCACTGATTTAACAACCGAACAACTACAAAAAATCATTAAAACACCAAAATTTCGAAGAAAGCTTGCATATGAAAGCATGCGATACTTCTTCGCTATATATCTAAATCACTATCTGACATTTAAACTTGCTCCGTTTCATCATGAATTTTTCTCTCTCGCTGAGGATGAAATGAAAAAACTTATCGTTATTTTGGCATTCAGAGGATCAGGAAAATCTACCTACTTTTCAACCTGTTATCCCATTTGGGCTATTACCGGAAAACTGCAGAAGAAGTTTATTGTTATTTTTACCCAAACCCAGCAGCAGGCGAAACGACTCCTGGATAACATTAAAAAACTGTTGGAGGGTAACGAAATCCTCAAATCTGATATTGGACCTTTTGAAGATCCGAACGATGAATGGTCAGCGATGTCTATTGTATTAAAAAGTAATAATGCCCGTATTTTGGTTGCCTCAACTGAACAGAGTATCCGAGGTATCCGTCATGGACAATACAGACCTGACCTTATTATTCTTGATGATGTAGAGGATTTAGCAAGCGTCAAAACGCAGGAGTTGCGGGATAAACTGGAAGAATGGTATACGGCAGAAGTAGTTCCCTTAGGGATAACAACGCATGATGCAAAATTTGTATTTGTCGGCACAAGACTTCATGAAGATGACTTGTACTCCAGCGTGATCCGAAGAATAAAGGAAAAAAGAATGAAGGGTACTTATAGAATTTATCCGATCGCAACCGGAAAAGGCAAACCGACTTGGCCCGGAAAATATCCAAATAAACAATCGCTTGCCAAAGAGAAAGAACGGTTAATGAGTGAAACGGCTTGGCAGCGGGAATATATGCTGCGTATCATTTATGACGAGGACTACATTTATACCCCAAAGGATTTCGTTCGCTATGAGATTCTCCCGCCGACGCAAAAACTGCGTTTTATTCTTATAGCGATAGATCTTGCTATTTCGATGAAAAGTAGTGCTGATAGAACAGCTATGCTTGCCGTATATGTTAGCGGATATCACAAAGAGCTAAAAGCGTATCTTGCTGAAAAAGTAATAAATAAAAAAATGGATTTCACCCAAACTATTCAGGAGATTAAAAACTATCAAGGCAGTCTTTTACCGGGTATTCCGGTGTATTTACTTGTTGAAAATGTTGCCTACCAACAAGCAGCAATTGAGCAGCTGAAAATTGAAGGGTTTACTGTCTATCCTGTGAATCCGCAAGGTGAGGATAAACGTGCGAGATTAACAACGGTTTCTCCGTTAGTTAAAAACGCTACTATTCTTTTTCCGATATTAGGAACAAAAGAATTGGAACAACAATTGATAAGTTTCGGCATTGAACGCTACGACGATCTCGCAGACGCCTTTGCCTATCTTGCAAAAAGAGTGCAGGAAGAAATAGTAAAACCAGAACCCAGAATCGACTTTATTTAGTTGCTAGCCGGTTTGAAAAAAATTAAGTTTCTGTTATACTAAACATTAGTCTAATATCGCCTTGGGTGATGCGGAGCAATAAGACGGATGGTCAATAGCATGCGTTTTAGAGCCGCGAAACATCATCAATTATAACCGGCCAAGACTAGATTTGGCTGGTTTTTTGTATGAACATCACTAAATTTTTTTCCTTGACATTCTTAGGTCTGGCCTTTGTTACTTTTATTTTCTTCTCTGGCATTATTTCCTTGATTACTGACTGGTGGTGGTACCAGGAAGTAGGGTTTACCGAGATCTTTATCAAATCGCTCAGCACTAAAATCATTGTGGGTTTTTCAACAGGAATTCTTGCTGCTGCCTTTCTTCTTACCAACTTATCTTTTGCCATCCGTTCAAAAATACCATGGATGGCAAGTATTCCTGAAGCCCTAATTGGTACTAATCAACCCTTCAGCCTGAATAGTCGCTTACTTGGGAAGCTCGGCATTATTCTAAGCTGTATTATTGCCCTTTTTATCGGTCTGATCGCCTCAAGTAGTTGGCACGACGTTTTAAAATTCCTCTCAGCCGTACCGTTTGGCCAAAAAGACCCGATATTTGCCGCTGACGTATCTTTTTACGTGTTTTCCCTCCCTATATACTCTTTTGGACTTGGCCTTATAAAAACCATTATTCTGATATCGCTTATCGGTTGTGGCGCAATCTACATTCTACGAGGTAGCCTTATTTTATCAAGCTTCTTTCCTAAAATTGACCTCTCCAAATTGACCGGAAAACCTGAAAGTCTGATTATTAGACCTACGAAAGATCAAACCGAACCAAAAGCCAGGTTGCATATCAGCATTCTACTAGCTCTTTTTCTTACAACCATTGCCGTCGGTACCTACCTGTCTCTATTTAATTTGCTGACCGGCCAGAGCGGTCCGGTGTTTGGCGCGGCCTTCACCGACGCCAATGTCATGGTACCGCTCCTCCGCGTATCTGTTTTTGTTTATGGTTTGGCTGCAATTTTAGCTTTATTTTATGGTGTTAGCGGAAAAATAGCTCCTCTTTTCGGGGCAATTACTTTGACTGTAATAGTCGGGTTTGCCTCTTTGATCATCCCCTCAGTCTTTCAAAAACTGATCGTTGCGCCCAATGAGCTTACCAAAGAAACGCCTTTTATCAAATACAATATTGAGGCCACCAATAAGGCTTATGGTCTGGACAGAGTGGAAGAGCGGGAAATAGCTGCGGATAAACCGATCACAGCTCCTGATATAGCAGCCAACAATCTCACAATTAAAAATGTCAGGCTCTGGGATAGAGCGCCGCTTCTGTCCACTTTTTCGCAAATCCAGGAGATTAGAACTTACTACGAGTTTACCTCTGTTGATAATGATCGATACACAATCAACGGCGAAGTGCGCCAGATTATGCTTTCTCCCCGGGAATTAGCCTCAGACAGCTTGCCGAACAAAAACTGGATTAACGAACGGCTAACCTTTACCCACGGCTATGGGGTTGCCGGCGGACCGGTGAATCAGGTGACTCCGGAAGGATTGCCGGTGTTATTCGTTAAAGACTTACCCCCGAAGTCGGAAGTCAAAGAACTTGAAGTCACAAGACCGGAAGTTTACTACGGAGAAATCCCTAATGAGTATGTAATTGTCAAAACAAAGTCCAAAGAATTCGATTATCCCAAAGGAGAAGAAAATGTGTATACCACGTATGCTGGAGCGGGCGGAGTAGAAATCAACTCTCCGCTGCGGCGTTTTTTGTACGCCTTGCGCTTTGCCTCTCTCAAATTATTTTTATCAAGCGATGTTACAAAGGAAAGCCGCATCCTTTATTACCGCAATATAAAAGAGAGGGTTTCAAAAATTGCTCCATTTCTTACCCTTGACCGCGACCCGTATTTGGTGATTGCCGAGGGCAAGTTGTATTGGATACTTGATGCCTATACATCAACCGACCGTTATCCATATTCCCAAAAACTACCGTTAAATGGAGGTAACGTAAACTATATTAGAAATTCAGTCAAGGCAGTGGTAGATGCTTATGGAGGAGAGATTAAGTTTTATCAAACAGATCCGGATGATCCGATTATCAAAACCTACGCCAAAATTTTCCCAAAAACTTTCCTTCCGCTAACTGAGCTGCCCAAAAGCTTAACTGCTCATTTGCGTTACCCCGAAGATATTTTCACTCTGCAAACAGCAATCTACACAACCTACCATATGGATGATCCGCAGATTTTCTACAATAAAGAGGACCAATGGGAAATTCCTGCTATTGCCCAAGGGGGTGAGGCACAAACAGGCAAGGTAGCGGTAATGGATCCACGGCACATGATTATGAAGCTTCCAGGTGAGAAAAAAGAGGAGTATATTTTGATGCTGCCGTTTACCCCACGGGCAAAAGACAACCTTTCTGCCTGGATGGTGGCCAGAAATGACGGAGAGCAGTATGGTAAGCTTGTTGTCTACCGCTTCCCCAAGGATAAACTGGTATTTGGTCCCAAACAGGTTATCGGCCGGATCAGTCAGGATGCGCAGATTAGTCAGCAAATTTCCCTTTGGGATCAGGGTGGTTCTCAGGTAATTCAAGGTCCGCTTTTGGTCATTCCAATTGAAGAGTCTTTGGTCTACGTCCGACCGCTTTATCTTAAGGCAGCAACAGGAAAAATCCCCGAACTCAAACGGGTCATAGTTGCATACGAAAATAAAATTGCCATGGAAGAGACATTAGAAGCAGGTCTTGCTAAGATATTCGGCACTGCCGAGGGTCAAACCAAACCATCCGGGGAAACATCTACCCCGAGTGCACCTACCGATATGACCAAAGAAGATTTCCTTCAACAAGCTAATCAGGCGTATGAAGCTGCTATCCGTGCACAACGGGAAGGAGATTGGGGGAGGTATGGAGAGGAAATAAAAAAGTTAGGAGAAATCCTAAATAAGCTGCGCTAATGAATTTTAAAAAATGGATTATTATTATAATCGTAGCGCTTGTACTCCTTAGCTTCTTACCGTCGCTTTTTCTAGCATATTAAGAGGGTAAGATGATTCAGATCATTATAATTAGAAAAGTACTTTTATATTTGGTGCCTCTGATTCTTTTTTATCTTTTGAGAAAAATGGGCAAAAGGGAGCAGTCTAAGAGAAAATCGCATCTGTTTGATTTTGATAAAGAAAAAATTGTAGAAGGAGAAATTGTAGATGAAAATAGCAGTAACCGCTGATATCCACTTCGGTGTTGGTAATAATCAACATATTGTTAAAAACTTGGCCAAGAGAATTATTAAGACTAATGCAGATGTTCTCATACTTGCTGGTGATACATTTCACTTCAAACAACAACTTTTAATTGATTGCTTACGCCTGTTTGATACATTTAAAGGCGATAAGTTATTCGTGCCGGGAAATCATGATTTGTGGACAAACAGCTCCGATTCACTTGTTTTATACGAGAAGATACTACCCAAAATTGTCAATCAGTGCGGTTTTCATTACCTGGATCAAAAACCATTTATTAAAGGCAGTGTAGGTTTTGTTGGCAACATTGGCTGGTATGACTACTCTTTCAAAGATTCTTCCTTGCCAATTCCTGAAAGATATTACTTGGATAAAAGATGGCCGAATGTGGTGACCTGGAATGATGGCCGTTACGTACATTTGAGCATAAGTGATGCTGCTTTTACCAAAAAGCTAAACGATAAACTCAAACGACATCTTGCTTCCGTCAGCCGGCAAGTAAATACAATTATCTGCGCTTTCCACCATGTACCATTCACAGAACTTCTCAGAACAAAACACACCTCAATAGATAAATTTTTAACAGCTTTTTCAGGAAGCAGGCAGACAGGAGAAATAATTAAATCATTTCCTAAAGTGAAGTTTGTTTTCTGCGGCCATACCCACCAGAAAAAGAAAGCTCTCTTTAATGGAATAACGGCTGTCAATATTGGTAGCGATTACCTGCGAAAAAGGTTTGAAATAATTAAGTTCTAACAATATAATACTTTTATGGATATTTTTTCAATCATCTTGATAATCTTCGGATTAATACTTTTTGAGACGGTTTCATCAATTGATAATGCTGTCATTAATGCTCAGGTTTTATCAACCATGTCCGAGCGGGCAAGACGATGGTTTTTACTCTGGGGGCTTTTGATTGCTGTTTTTTTGCTCAGAGGTTTGTTGCCTTTTGCCATTGTTTGGATTACTAATCCGTCTCTTGGACCACTTGAGGTAGTTACTGCATCTTTTTCTTCCGATCAAAGGATACAGGAAGCAGTAAAATTATCAGCACCGATCCTGCTTATCGGAGGAGGAACATTTTTAATCTTTCTATTTTTTCATTGGCTATTTCTAGAGCCAAAGAGATTTGGATTGCGGGGTGAGAGGTTTATTCAATCTCAGGGAGTTTGGTTTTACGCTATTGTTTCCATAACACTGGCGGCAATTGTCTGGTTTGCTCTAAAAATAAATCCGCTGATGGCGTTTGGAGCGGTAGTTGGCTCAACTGCCTTTTTTATTACTCATGGCTTTAAGGAAAATGCCGAACAAGCTGAAAGGAGTCTTCTTACAGGCAGTCAAGCCCGCTCAGACGTAAGTAAAATTCTTTATTTGGAAGTGATTGATGCAACTTTTTCTATTGACGGAGTGGTGGGCGCTTTTGCCTTTACCTTATCCGTACCACTGATCTTACTGGGAAATGGCATCGGAGCCTTTGTAGTCAGAGAATTCACTATTCACAACATTGAAAGGATTCAAAAGTATGTTTATCTAAAAAATGGAGCGATGTATTCAATCTTCTTTTTGGGGATGATTATGATTTTAGATAGTTTTGGTTTTCATATTCCAGAATGGTTTACTCCAATTGTCACGGCTACAGTTGTGGGCTATTTCTTTATAAAATCCCGCTTAGAGCTCAGGCAGATTTGACTATTGATATCCGAAACCCAATTTATTAAGATAATTATAATGGCTAATTTAACCGATGATCTAAAAAATGCTTTATCCTCTGTAGTTTCAGGTGCCGGTGATGTGGTAGCCACCACAAGAGATGTAGCCAAAGATAATATTGTTAATACTCTAAAGGCTGGTGGTGAGGTTGCTTCTACTTCTTTAGATACAGTTGGTAAAGTAGTTACAGAAGGAGTAAAAGTTGCTTCAGACACTGGTGTATCAGTCACCCAGGCTGCAAGCGGACTTGTAACTGGTGCTATTGAAGGAGTTAAAGAGGTAGGTGGAAATGTTGGTGAAACTACCACTGAAGCAGCTCATGGTGCAGTTAAAAGTGTAGAGAGTGTTGGAGGAGATATTGGAGAAGCAGCAGTGTCAGCAGTTGAAGGAGCAATTAAGGCAGCTCACGATATTGGCGTGGACTCTGGTGAACTGGCAAAAGATGCAGTAGTCGGAACCCTTAAAGCAGCAGATGAAATTGGATCAGAAGCAGGAAGTATAGTGAGAAAAGCACTTCTTAATGCTGCTGCCCTACCTCATGATATTATTGATGCACTTCTAACTGGCAAAACTGAGTAGTTAAACCTCTGGCTGGACTTCCACTGTTTTTTGCGGCATCCTTGTACCTGTAACCAATGTCTAATACCAACCAGATTAGATCAAGAGAGATTAGCCAAATACCCCAAATTGAGTACTGTCTGTATGCCAGGAAAAGTAGCGAGTCAGACGAGAGACAGGCCATGTCAATTGATAGCCAAGTCAAAGAAATGAAAGCTTTGGCCCAGAAAAACAATATTTTAATAAAAGAGATAAGACAAGAATCTCACTCAGCCAAATCATCAGGACAAAGATCGGTGTTTAACCAATTAATTGCTGATATAAGGACAGGGCTTTTTAATGGAATTTTAACTTGGGCACCGGACAGATTATCAAGAAATGCTGGGGATTTGGGAATGCTGGTAGATCTGATGGATCAGGAAAAACTTTTACAAATTAAAACCTTCTCACAAACATTTACCAATAACCCTAATGAGAAATTCCTCTTAATGATTCTCTGCTCTCAAGCTAAATTGGAGAATGATCAGAAGGGACTTAACGTGAAGCGAGGTATCAGAGCCAAGTGCGAGTTGGGCTGGCGACCGGGACCTCCACCGATAGGCTACTTTAACAGATCATTTGCCGGAGTAAAGGATATTGTGATTGACCCAGACAGAGGAGATACGGTTACCGAGATGTTTAGAAAAGTAGCAGAAGAGAAAGCCAGCGGAAGAACAATTAAAAAATGGCTTGATGATATTAAATTTACATCCAGATCAGGTAATGAGATACACCTTAGCATGATTTATCTAATGCTTAAAAACCCATTTTATACAGGAGAATTTGAATATCCAGTTAAAAGTGGAAACTGGTATAAAGGATCATACCCTCCATTAATTAATAAAGACACTTTCAACAAGGTACAGAAGCAATTGATCACCTGCCCAAAACCTAAGTGGGGTGAGAAGAAATTTGATTTTAAAGAGTTATTCAGATGTGGTTCATGCGGAGGAGGGATAACTGCTGAGGAAAAGTACAGATTTAGAAAATTTAGAGATCCCAAACATCATATCTACTATCACTGTACCAAAAAAGTCAATCCTAACTGTTCTGAACCATATGTGAGCGAAGAAAAGTTAATTATAGAAATTCTTCGCTATATTAACTTTATGGAGATGGCTCACCCTCAAGTTTTTAATATCTCAGAGAAAGTTAAGCATGGAATGGAATCATATAGGAAAATAAGGGATGAGATACTGCTTCAGCAGGATATCGATCCTGATAAAAAACCGGTGAATTTAGCTGAGTATGCCAAACATATTACGCAAAACGGCAGTTTGCAGGATAAAAGAGAGGTAGTTAGAACTTTAGACAGACAACTCTACATTCACGATAGAAGCATAAGTTCCACACTCTTAAGTTAACTTACTCCAGGTGTCCTATTTAACTAGGGAAATAAAATGTTCTCACCGCAGTCTCAACATTCAGGAATTAGGAGATTTTGGACGGTTCGAACCTTTGGGATATAAACAAGAGTTTAGAAAGCCCCATCAACCCAATCAGGAGACACGATCACATGGGGTGCACTACTTGGCTGCCAGGCTAGGACTCGGACCTAGATAGATAACTCCAGAGGCTATCGTCCTACCATTAGACGACCTGGCAATGTATGTAGATTTTACTTTTTTTGGAAAGTTAAGGCAAGTTGAAATGAAATTATTTAGGAAATCTGCGGAGGCCCCAACCGGCAATTAAAGCTGAAACAGAAAAAGCCGCTGCTAGTCCTACCGGAAACCCTGTATTGGGTAGCGCTTTAGTTTCGTTCCTGCTGCGCTCAACTGTTTTGCTATATGCAGAACCTGCGGGACGATCTGTGGCGGATCCGGGAGTAAGTGACGGAGCCGGGGTAGGCGTGGCCATCATTTGAATATCTTGCCCTAAAACAGTCGGTGAGGGACCAACCTGTATTTTTGCAGCGCTTTTCGGAGACAACCTACCGCTGAGTAAAAAGTACCCGATAGCTACAGCCGCCAGTACGAGTCCGATAGCCATAAATTTCAACCACTTAGGATCATCCATGGCTGGATTCTACCATAAGGCTATGAGATATGCAACCCTTTTCACCACTTCATCCTCACCCAGTATTTTAATACTTTCAAAAAGAGGCGGAGTAACCGTCTGTCCCGAAACTGCCACCCTGATCAGTTGAAACACATCCCCAGCTTTCAGTCCCGTTTCGTCAGCTAAATCCCTGAAGGTTTTTTCAAACACCTCTGCCTGCCATGGCTTTTCCATAGCTTCTAATTTCTCCATAATTTTCCCCAGTACGTCTTTTTGATCTTTAATATTTACTCCCTCGACTCCGCTCGGGACAAGTTTTTCAAATTGTGCTTTATCGTATTCCGGCTTCTCCCAAAGAAAATCTGTTAGCGGCACGAAATCCGATAATTTTTTTATACGATCCTTAATTAGGGGAATAACTTTTTCAATCTCATCCTCTGTCGGATGCTCGACTTTTGCTAAAGCCTCACCAGAAATTTCCATTAAATATTCCCAGATTTGCGATTTGAGTTTTGAGATTTGAGATTTTCTAATGTATTCCCCATTCATCCACTCCAGTTTTGTGATATCAAAAACTGCCGGGGTTGAATGGACATCTTTTAAACTAAACGCTTTAATCATATCTTCTAGAGTAATTATTTCCTTATCCCCTGGCGGCGTCCATCCTAAAAGAGCCATGTAATTCAATATTGCTTCAGGCAAAAACCCATCCTTCCGAAACTCAGAAACACCCATTGCTCCGTGCCTTTTTGATAATTTGGAACGGTCTGTTCCTAAAATTAACGGTAAATGAGCGTATTCAGGAACCTCCCAACCTAAAGCCTGGAATGTCAGAATATGTTTCGGGACCGAAGACATCCATTCATCTGCTCTAATCACAGGATTTGTTTCCATTTCATGATCATCAACAACATGAGCTAAATGATAAGTTGGAAAACCGTCAGATTTTAATAGGACAAAATCTTTTTGATCTTTTAGATCGAAAACCACTTCTCTGTTACCAATTAAATCTGTAAATTTAAGCTGACCTGTCTGCGGCATCTTAAACCAAATTGCTCCGTCTTTTTCGTAAGCTGCACCTTCTTTGACTAATTCATTCGCATATTGTTTATAAATTTCTTTTCTATCTGATTGGATAATAGGGGGCTCCTCAAAATTTAACCCCAACCATCTCATGTTAGCAATAATATCTTCGGTTGCCCCGGAAACAAATCTGTTCCTATCGGTATCTTCAATTCTTAAAGAGAATACCCCATTATTTTTTTTGGCCACCAAGTATGCATACAAAGCAGTTCTGACACCACCTATGTGCATCATCCCCGTAGGTGAGGGCGCAAATCTGGTTTTAATCATATGGCTATTATACCAGTCTGAACTTGCTTCCTGTATAATTAAATTAATATGACGCTGACCCAGACTGCTATTTTGTTCAAGCGATCCGTTCTCGCTTCCGTCATTATTTTAACTGTCGGTATTCTAAGTTTTATTATCTATCAAACATGGCGTGCATATTATCTGGCCCATCTTCCGCCGGTGGAAGAAAAACCGGATACTAAATTCGGTCTGCTTCCCCCGCCTAAATTCCCGGATGCCGGCGTTTCCACTTCAAATTTTTCCTATTCAATAGATACGGTGACCGGGGGCTTACCTGAAACAGGGATAGATTCTGGTTTTGAAAAAATTATTAAAGTTTATTTTGTCACGCAAACTTTCGCCACACTGCTTTCATCAGATAAATCAACAGATTTGGCTCAAAAGTTTGGCCTCACTTTACCGCCAAATATTATCAGTGAAACTAAATATCAATTCAGTGATTCAAACAGGGTTCTTTTCGTAGACCTGGATAACGGCAATTTTATCTATAACAAGGAGGCTTCCGCCTCCGCAACAGTTAACCCCGATGATGATCTAAAAATAGTCTCGGATTTTCAACAAGCGCTCTCTTCCTTGGGAGTATTAAATGAAGACTTGAGGGTCGGCAGAAACAAGGTTGTCCGGACACAAGCTATTACAGTTTCACTTTGGCCTGCCGATATAGATAAGAAAAGAATTTTTACTGCCGATTATAATAAATCCCTTGTAAATGCTACTGTCTTGGGCCGTGCGGATAACCTGGAAAATTACTTAAATTTAAATTTTACATATTACCCGGTTGATACCTCCACTTTTGCCACTTACCCGACTAAAACAGTTGATGCCGCATTTGATGATTTAAAAAACGGCAAAGGTGTAATTATCGTTGAGCCGGAAAAACCTCAGGTATCTATTACCGCTGTTTCTTTGGGTTATTTTCTTCCGGAAATCTATAGTCCGTACTTGCAGCCGATTTATGTTTTTGAAGGTCCTGATTTTGTAGCGTATGTTGCGGCTATCGCTGAACAATTTCAATCTGAGGCCAATTAAAATTTGCATAAGTCCAGTCTATCAGTCGGGTAGTCTCGTCAAACCGGTCATCGCTGCCCAGCAACACCAACAACACCCTGTGACCTGATCTTTCCACTAAAGTAACTAAGCTCTCTTTTGCCGCCTCAGTTGTACCGGTTTTTACTCCCAAAACTCCGCTAACAGAAGATAAAAGCTTATTTAAATTAAATAATTGATGGGTATATTTTTTATTTAAGGAAACAATGCTTGTCTCTTTAGTCGCAAAAATTTTCACTAATTGGTAATTTTTTAAAGCCTCCTCTGTAATTTTAGCCAGATCTTCCGCAGATGAGTATTGATTTGGACTATCAAACCCTGCCGGGTTGTCAAAATGCGTATTAGTCAAATTAAGTTCCATGGTTTTTTTATTCATCGCCGATACAAACCCTAGGGTTTTTCCCGGATAATTCTCTGCCAAAGTATAAGCCGCATCATTGCCGGAGTTTAAAAGCATGCCGTAGAGTAATGCCCGGAAGGTCAAACTTTCCCCGTAATTTAAACCCACCTTAGACCCCGGCGTAGTCGCACTACTGCCGACAGTCAGTACGGAATTTTGTTTATAATATTCGCTGGCGACTAAGGCTGTCATAATTTTTGTAGTGGAAGCAATCGAGAGAGGAATATTGGCATCCTTTTGATATAGAATGGTATTTGTTGCCAAATCCTTTACTAGGATAGCCCGTGCGGAAAGAGACGGCAAGTTTAAGTTTTTACCAACAGGCGGAATATTGTATTTTTGAACGCCGGCAACAGCGGAATTGTTTTGCGGGATTTGCAAACTTATTATTATTTGTTCGGTATAATCAACGAACAAAGGGGTGACCGTTGCAATAATTATAGCCAATAATACTAAACCGACGGAATAAAGATAATGTTTCATGAAAATTTCTAATTTCTAATTTCTAATTTCTAATTTCTAAATAAGCAAAGCTTGCGATCCTTCGGATCTTAAATCCTGATGACTAAATATCCAAAAAATTAGCATTTTTAGATCAATTAGAAATTAGGTCAATTAGGTCAATTAGGTCAATTTGCTTAATCTCACATCCACTCTCTCCATATCTCTTGGGAAAAGTGAAGCTTCTCTGATGTTGCTCAAATTTAGGACATGCATGGTTATCCGCTCCAGTCCAAAAGAAAATCCTCCCTCAGGCGGCATGCCGAATTTAAAAGCCTGCAGATACATCTCAAAATTATCCGGATTCATCCCCCGGCTTTTAATGCTTTCCGTAAGTTTTTTACAGTCATTGATCCTCTGGCTTCCGCTCATTACTTCTACCCCCCGGAATAATAAATCGTAACTTAAGCTATACTCGGGGTCTTTAGGATCAGGCATTGTATAGAAAGGCTTGGCTGCTGTCGGAAAGTGAGTGATGGTAACAAAATCACTTTTGTGTTTTTCTTTGGACCATTGACACAAATCAATTTCATCCTGCGGAGTTAAATCTTTTTCTTTCCGGTTGTCCCGGCCGAATTCTTTTAAGATTATCTCCTGCGCTTCCCGCAGGGAGAGTCTGGGAATTTTATGGTAAAGAATTTTTTCTACACCGAACTCCGATAAAATATCCGGACATTTATCCTCCACAAACTTTAACATCTTAACTGCTGTGTCTTCCAGACAATCCAGTAATTCCTCAAATTCCACAAAACCAATTTCCATATCCATCTGGGTGGACTCTGTTAAATGCCTTGTGGTTACCGATGGTTCGGCCCGATAGGCTTTGGCAATAGTAAATACCCGCTCCAGTACCGGCACCAGCATTTGTTTATAAAGTTGCGGGCTTTGGGATAAATAGGCTTTGTGCTCAAAATAATCAATCTTAAAAACTTCCGCTCCCCCTTCGGTGGCCCCGGCCACAATCGTTGGTACCACGATTTCCGTACAACTTAAACTTTTGGCCGCATTTCTAAATCCTTCCAGTAAGGTTGCCTGTACCTTAAAAATAGATTTTACCTTTGGGTGTCTTAGGGTTAGCGAACGGAAGTCCAGCAGTGTCGGCAGTTGTAAACTTAAATCTTTTCCTCCCATATCAAACGGTAATTCTTCTGCTTTTGAAAGTATTTCAATATTTTCAGCTGAAATTTCAATTTCTCCGGTGGGTATATTTTTGTTTATCAGGTGTTCCGGGCGCTTAGCAACTTTCCCGGTTATACAAACTACGTCTTGCGGATGCAAGCTATTTGAATCACCTCGGACGGTGGCCCCGCCTCTGGCGGGGGCTCCTCCGAGGTGGGCTGTATTTGCTACAACAACTTGAACAATTCCGGATCTATCAGTTATATCCAAAAAGGAAATTTTGCCGTGATCACGCTTTGAATAAACAAAACCGCAAATTTTAACCTGCTCCCCAACTTTACTTTTACAATCTAAAATTAGAGTGCGATTCATGATGGATTGATCATAACAGCACAGCCTTAACATTGACAAGATACTAGCTACATGCTAAAGTACTAAAAGTTAAGCAAAGATAATATGAATTTAGTAAAAGTTTGGTATTTCTATTTTATGTTTACCTTCCGAAAGGAGGGAGGTTTATTGGGATAACCTTATCGAAAAGGTTTTGACCAATATTAGCCTCCCGAATGGGAGGTTTTTTTATGAAAAGAATAGACTACGACACAGTTCCTATTGAAAATACACATATAGCTTCAATCACAGCGATTGACTCCCCTTTTCAACTAAAAAAAGAGATTGTCAATCCGAATAGAGGCCTTGTTGCAAAAACTCGACAGGAGATCCGGGATATTTTGCATGGAGAAGACACTTGGAGATTGATGGTGGCCACTGGACCCTGTTCGTTACATGATCGACCAGCAAGCCTTGAATATGCCCAAGGAGTAAGCCATCTAAGAAGCAGGTACGAGGACAGTTTAGTAATTATTATGCGTGGTTATGTTGAAAAACCACGAACAACGTTAGGATGGACAGGTATGATAAACGACCCTCACCTTGATGGATCATTCGATATCATTACTGGCCTGGCAACCTCACGCCAGTTATTAGCTGACATTAATAATTTAGGGGTACCTTGTGCTGTCGAATTTGTCAGCCTTGACACACCACAATATTATGGCGACTTGGTCTCTTGGGCAGCCATTGGTGCTAGAACAACCGAAGCTCCAGTATACAGACACCTAGCTAGCGGATTGTCCATACCTGTTGGTTTCAAAAACTCTACAGAAGGTAATATCCAGGTTGCCGTTGACGCCATGGTTACAGCTAAAAGTCCTCATATAATTACTGGTATTAACGAATATGCCCAGGAGGCTAAAATAGATACAACGGGAAATCCTGATACTCACATAGTTTTAAGAGGAGGCGGCGGAGCTACAAACTATGATGCAGTATCTATCAATATAGCGATTAATTTAGTCCGACAAGCCGGTCTACTTACTGAAACCAATCGCCCCATAATGATTGATTGCTCACATGGAAATTCAGAAAAGAAGTTTAAGCTACAATCAGTTGCTGCTGAAAATGCGCTAGAGCAAATCCGATCAGGACAAAGAAGAATCATGGGGCTGATGTTTGAAAGTCATTTACATGAAGGCAATCAACAGTGGATTGCAGGCCAACCGCTTAAATACGGTGTTTCAATTACTGATAGTTGTATTAATTGGGAAGAAACTGAACGTCTATTAGAAACTATTGCCAAAGCATTAGGACCTAAAAGATATGTGTTGAACCCTTCTATAGGCAGTTCTACTTATGAAAACTAAACCTTTATATCTTGATGATTCGTATCTTAAAGAAATGGATGCGGATGTTTTGGAAGTCTTGCCGGAAGGTGAAGGCGTCTTCCGCCTGATTTTGGACCAAACGGTCTTTTATCCCATGGGCGGCGGCCAGGCCACTGATCAGGGAAAACTAGAGGCGGACAACTGGTCCGGAGAAGTGTATCAGGTCCTAAATAAGCAAAGCTTGCTTTCTCGCAAGCTCGAAAATAGAGACGGCGAAATCTGGCATTTTATTAAAACAAGTGGCACTCCGGCTGTCGGAGCAAAAGTTCACGGCAGTATTAACTGGGATCGAAGATATAAAAATATGAAATTGCATTCCGCCGGTCATATCATAGATTTTGCCATGTTTTTACTGGGGCTTTCACCTAAAATCTTAGTGCCACTGAAGGCAGATCACAACAAAAATCCACATATTATTTACCAGGGTACCCTCGAGGAAGACATAAAACAAAAATTGGAAGATAGAACAAATGAATTAGTTGCTAAAAATTTAAAACTTACCTGGTATTTTCAGCCCTTGGAAGATTTACAAAAAGAAGCTATCTATCTAATTCCTGGGCTACCAACCAACAAACCATTAAGAACCTTAAAACTGGAGGGTGTCGGAGCAGTGGCAGACGGCGGAACACAAGTTAAAACTACCGGTGAAGTGGGAAAAATAAACATTGAGTCAATTGAAAAAGAAGACGGACTGACAATTATCAGGTATTCGATTTGACAATGACACTCTGATGTTATAGTATTATTTCATAATGTCCAGGATGATCGCTATAGATTTAAAGAGAGTAGAGAGTTTAGTCGTCCTTCTTGTGATGCTCCTTACCGGAGCATACCTGGGAGGCCTTTTTAGATTCTAATTAAAATCTAAGAAGAAGATTTAGGCCTCCCGAATGGGAGGTTTTTTTGTGGTTTGAAAGGAGAAAAATATGTCAGTAGCAACAGCAGAAAAAACAGAAATTAACTGGGGGATACCCTTAGACAGAAGTAACGGGGCTAAACCATTAATAAGGGTGGACCGAACCGTTCTTTATTATACGCAACCGCCTAAAGTAGAAGGTATTTCAATACCGGCTAAAACACTTGTCTTGGATCAGGAAAAAATAGAGGCAGACCGATTCAATCTTTCAGTTGAAAGCAGAAGAAAAAGATTAGCTGCTCTAAATAGGGGACGTGAGATATTATTTACAAAATACTATGAATGTCTGGGCCCCGCTATATACTATAACCAAGATTATGCTAATAGTGTTGGGATTATTGCCCAAATCATTAAAGAATTATCAGCTAACCAAATTATAGCAAGACGTTTTCCTGAAAATTATTCAACAGGACCTTCTCATAGAGGAAGGCTTGTGAGAGCGTGTGGATAAAAACTATGCCAGACAGAAAGATTTTTCTTGCCTCATCAGGCATACAACCAGAAACCTACCCTCATTTCCGGGAATTATCAGGAAAATATCCGCATGAAACAAAAGTAGGATTTATCATTACAGCTGGTAATAACCATAATCTTGCTATAGAGGCCGTAGAAAGCTTGCGAGGATTTGGATTTGTTGTGGAAATATTGGACCTCAAAAATTCTAAGCCTCGATATGTAAGAAATAATTTACAACGCATTGATGTGTTATATGTAAACGGAGGTAATACATTTGATTTATTATATTGGATGAAAAAATCTGAGTTGTTAATACCCTTGCAAGAGCGTCTTGATGAAGGAATGTGTTATTACGGTTCCAGTGCTGGCAGTTTAGTAGCCGGACCAAATATAGAAATGGCTGGTTGGCATAGAAGTTGGGATAGAAACAAAATAGGATTAACTGATTTGAGCGGACTGGGTATAATCGACGTGGCTGTTTTTCCCCACTTTGATCCCAGGTATAGAGATTTAATAAACTCAAGAGCGAACAATGTCAATTACCCAATTGTGGCCATAACCAATAAACAAGCAGTCGTAGTAGATAATCATGGTTTTAGAATTGTTGGAGAAGGTAACGAATATTTTTTTGGTCAACATCAATTTAGTACCGAACATCCAGAACCTTTAGCTGTAGCTTCTCTGTCCCGTTGAACCGGTTGATCTCAAGTTGAAACGCTAAATCAACTATCTGTTTTTCATGTAATTTAGTAATTAAATCGCCAAATGAAAAAGCTATAACATCTATGTTGTCTGCTTTAAACTTAAGATGTTTACCCTCCCCTACTGTCCGGATATCGGAAACTGTCATTGTTTTGGTGGCAAAAACCGGTTTTTTATTGTTCATACCGAAAGGCTCGAATTTTTCAATTTCAGAAACTAAACTTTTAGTCAATTGCTTACTTTCTACCTCTGCTTCTATTTCCAAAACCTTTTCTTCCTCCGGCAGTACTAATGCAAGCTTTTCCAATCTTTTTTTAAAAACTTCCACATATTTACTCAATATGGAAAATCCCGCCGCTCCCGGATGCCCGCCTACATCAATTAAAATATCCGAGTGTTTTCTGATTAGCTCCACAATATTAATACCGTCTATAGATCTGGCCGAACCCTTGGAAACCTCCGCCCCAATTGATATAGCAATTGCCGGCCGGTTATACCCTTCCGCAACTTTACCGGCCACCAATCCGATAATTCCGGCGGACCACTCTTTACTGGCTAAAACATGAATCTTTTGTTTTTCATCAACCAGCAGTTTCGCCTGCTCCACCGCCTCCATTGTCATCTGTTGTCTGGTGGTATTGGCCTCACACAAAAGCTTGGCCAATCTTTTCGCTTTTACCGGATCTTTTGTACAAAGTAGCCGCAGTGAATCTATCGCGTGGTCTAATCGTCCCATCGCATTTAACCGGGGACCGATCATATATCCTATCTCAAAAGAACCAATATTGCCCAACTGTAAACGTAAACCACATTCATTGATCAGCGAAAGTAGTCCTAGATTAGTTGTTCTGTTTAAAACTTTTAACCCTTCCACAACAAAAGCCCGGCCTAGACCGACAAGAGGAAGAAGATCGCAAACCGTAGCAATCGCCGCAAGTTGTAAAAGTTCCACAGCTAATTCTTTTTTAACAAGATCTTTAATCAGACACCAAGCCACCGAGGCTCCGCACATTTTAGTTGAGTGAACTATCACTAAAGCTTGCGGTAGATTTCTTCCCGGGATATGGTGATCTGTGATAATTAAATCTAACCCGATTTTTTTGGCAAACTTTGCCTGCTCTATTGCCACAATTCCATTGTCAACAGTAATCACGAGCGTTGCTCCGCTGTCTCTAACAAATTCTAATCCTGATTTTGATAATCCGTAACCTTCTTTTTCCCGGTGAGGAATATACGGCAAAACTTTCGCTCCGATGGAAGTTAATCCTTTATATAAAATTGCGCTGGCGCAAATACCGTCGGCATCATAATCTCCGTACACCACAATTAATTCATCTTTTTCAACTGCCTGCAGGATTCTTTTGACGGCTTTTGGGATTCCGGGAATTTTTAAGTCACCGGCAAAATCTTCCAGTTTGGGATGAAAGAAAAGTTCTTTATCTTTCGTTGTTTTAATACCACGATTTATTAACAATTGTTCAATTAGATAATCAGATTTCCTGGGGGCTATCTTCCACTTCATTTCTTTCTGGATTGTATCATATAATAATATCTGCATTGATGCAGAGAGCGTCAAAAAATCGAAAGCGAGGCAACAGGGGGAACCGGAAACTGAACGATTAGTAAATTTCCGAGGGGGTGAGCCCCCGTTAACGAGCTTGAAGATTTTAGCTCGAACATCACTGCAGAGACTTTTGCACACTTTTGGTCACAAAAGTGTGAAGAAAAATGCAATATACATTACCTAAAGAAGTTTTAACAATTTTAAATAAATTCCAAAAAGCTAAATTTGAAATCTATATTGTCGGAGGAGCAGTCCGCGACCTGTTGATGAAAAAATCTGTCTCTGACTGGGATTTTACCACTGATGCCCAGCCGGAAGAAATCTTAAAACTTTTCCCGGATGGTTTTTATGATAATAAATTCGGTACTGTCGGAGTTCCGATCGGACACCTTCCAGGTGAACAACGCAGACACCTGGAAGGTGGTGTTTTGGAAATCACCACCATGAGAAAAGAAGGTGATTACCGGGATTTCCGCCGCCCCACCGAAGTCGGTTGGACTGACAAAATTGAGGAGGATTTAGCCAGACGGGATTTTACTATTAATGCAATTGCGTTAGGATTTACTAAAGGGTCGGACCCTCTAGAGGGTCCGACCCTTTTAATAGACCCTTTCCAGGGTCAGGAAGATATCAGCAGTAAAATCATCCGGGCTGTGGGAGATCCGGATCAAAGGTTTAAAGAAGACGCTCTCCGGCTAATACGGGCTATCAGGATTGCCACAGAGTTAGAATTTGATATAGAACCAAAAACCCTCCAAGCCATTAAAGAAGATGCGAAACATATCAAAGAAATAGCCCAGGAGCGGATCCGAGACGAATTGTTTAAAATCCTGGCATCAGAAAGTCCTTATGAAGGGATTGTAAAATTGCGGGAAGCGGAACTGCTGCAAATTATCTTGCCGGAGCTGGAAAGCTGTTTCGGCATTGTTCAAGAGGGGCCAAAACACGACCGGGTTTACGATATCGGCGAGCACTCACTGCTTACCTTAAAACACACTTCCTCCAAAGACCCTCTGGTCAGGCTTGCGGCACTGCTGCACGATATCGGAAAAGTTCCGACCGTTAAAGTAGCACCTGATGGCAATGTCACTTTTTATAATCACGACACAGCCGGCGGCCGGTTAATTTTAAAAATTGCCAAAAGGTTTAATTTATCCAAAAAACAATCCGATAAATTATTCCGGTTAGTCCGCTGGCACTTATTTACGGTAGATGAGCGCCAAACCGACTCTGCGATCAGAAGGTTTATTAAAAATGTGGGACTGGAAAATATTGAAGACATGATGAGTCTCCGTATCGGAGACAGATTGGGCGGCGGCACCCAAAAAGCGGTTTCCTGGAGAATGGAAAAATTTGCAGAAAGAATTAAGCAGGTCCTTAAAAAACCTTTTTCGATTTCTGATCTAAAAGTTAATGGCAAAGATGTAATGGAAACATTAGCTATTCCGCCGGGACCCAAGGTAGGCGAAATCCTAAATAAATTGTTTGAAGAAGTATTGGAAGATTCATCAAAGAATAATAAAGAGTATCTTCTTAAAAGAATCCGTGATCTAGATTAAATCTATCCGTCATTGCGAGGAGGTTCGAAACTGCGACCCGACGTGGCAATCTGTTTAAGAGATTGCTTCGCTTCGCTCGCAATGACGTAAAAACTAGTGGCCGAGTTTTTCCTCCCACCAAACAAGTAATGCTGTGGCATTAAAGATCGAAGAATAAGTTCCGGAGATAATACCCACCAAAAGCGCCACTATAAACCACCTGATGGTTTCCCCGCCGAAAAGCAACATGGCCAACAAAACAAAAACAACAGTCAGGGAAGTATTCAAAGACCGGCCCAGCGTTTGCACGACCGACAAATTGGCAACGGTAATAAATTTATTACCCATGTGTTTTCTTAAGTTTTCCCTGATTCTGTCAAAAACCACGATTGTATCGTGAACAGAAAACCCAATTACCGTAAGAAGGGCTGTCACAAAAAGCGTATCTATTTCAATATTCAATAACTTCCCCAGTATGGCAAAAACCCCTACCACCACCAAAATATCATGCAGCAGCGCCACAACCGCAGCTATCCCAAACCGCCAGGAAGATTGTGGTTTTGGGATCTTTCTGAAAGAAAAAGCAATATATAAAACAATTACCAAAGAGGCCAGTGCTACTCCAATGATAGCTTTTTTCCGGAGTTCCGAGCCGATTACCGGCCCGACAAACTCTACTCTTCTCTCCTCCACCTGACCGAATTTTTCCGCCAAATTTGATTTTAACTTACTGATCTTATCCTGCTCCACCGGTTTAGTCCTGATTATATAAATGTTATCTGAAGAAGGCGTCACCTGTCCCACTTCAATCCCCTGTGAGGAAATTTGCTGTTTAAGTTCGTTAATATTAATATTTTTTTCAAATTTATACTCAAGCAACGCCCCGCCGGTGAAATCAATCCCCAGACGCAGTCCCGAAGTAAACAAGAAATACAGTCCCGGCAAAATGATAAGTATTGAAAAAACAAAATACCAAACTTTAAATTTCATTAAATTATTCATTTATTTTTTGCCTCCTTTAGATCTTTCTTTAGTTCTTCCTTTAAATCACCGGCGGTTTTTTTAATCTTATCTTCAATATTTTCCACCTTTTCATTTAAAAACTTCCAGATTTTGCTGTGATCATTCTCCTGCAGATGAGTTAAGAAAATCCGCTTATCAACGGGCTTAAGTTCAGATAAAACAGCATCCAGAATGGTATGATGCAAACTGGAATCAATCAAGCCTGTCAGATGTATTCTTTGATCATCCGATAAATCAAGTTTGTCAAGTTCGACAATAATCGATTCAATTTCAATTAAATGAGTGTAAAAATATTTCATATCTCTAAAAAATGTTTCATGCTTGATCCTTAACCTTTATTGGCCCTAGTGGTATTTTATCCTCCGGGTCATCAATAAAAAAGTATAACACAGGGCCTTTTCTCGGACCGGTTGCAAGCCCTAATACATCCATCACCTCGGGGGATCCTCCCAGGTGCTTCCCTGTCCACTCTGAGGGTCCGGCATCGCCAATCACCGCTACAACCGCCTGTCCAGTTTTGGGGTTAACAACCAGCATTTTTCTGAATTTAAAAAAATCCCGGTATTTAACAAAGTTTTCCGCAAAACCAGGGGATAGAAACGTTTGGATTGCCAGATAATATCTTTCCCGGAGTTTATCTTTCTCACCGAATCCGCTCTTAGAGGACGAAAAATATCCCCAAGCTCCCAAGCCCGGCGCAATTCCGGCACCGCCGTAGTTGGCAAAATCAGAAGCAGAATCAGCATGAGCATATAAATTATCTCCCGGATAGCGGTACAAATGCTGTTCCCCTCCGATTAAACCAAAATTGCGGTTAAGTTTTATTCCGTCTGTTTCTGTAGTTACCCTGAATCCGAAATTTTTTGACAGCATTTCAACTATATCTTTTTCTTCCCAAGTATCCAGTGGTCTAACTTCTCCCGGAACTTTTTTAGATAGCGTCTCAGCCAGTAATACATTCTGATCATAATTTTTTAAAACGCCTTCACTACTGACGAGTAAATGAGGGGCGGGCAATTGCAGTTTGTAGGGAGCGGACAAAAGCATAAACCCTCCCACCGATCCAAAAGCAAAATGCTTTAAGGATTGACTGTGCTTATCCCAAAATTTATCTTGAATAACACCATGACGCCGGGTCCATTTTTTCCTTAGATATTCATAATGCGGTTTTTGACTGGTAAAATGCATTTATTTAATAATTAATCTCAAAAGAGTTCTTGTTACCACATAACTGGTAAACATAGACACCAATACTCCGATCGCCAAAGTTATAGCAAAACCACGGATTAAGGATGTACCGATCCCGTAAAGAATTGCAGCAGTCATCAGTGAAGAAACGTTTGAGGCCCAAATAGAAGACCAAGCCCGCTTGAAACCTAAATCCAGAGCCAGAGTTTTACTCTTACCCCAGCGGATTTCTTCCTTCATCCGTTCAAAAATCAGGATATTGGCATCAACTGCCATGCCGATTGATAAAATAAATCCGGCAATCCCCGCCAAGGTCAGCGTTACCGGAGGCAAAATAAAAAGGCCGGTTTTAAAGAAAGCTAGAACTAGAATTGTGTAGATCACTAAAGCTAAATCAGCTATCAACCCCAGGAAGCCATAATATACTGCCATATATATCATCACCACTCCCAACCCGATTATTCCTGCAACTAAACTTTTGTTTACCGATTCCTGACCCAGCGTTGGCCCGATAAAATGCTGGCTGATAAGCTTGATCGGCACAGGTAAGGCACCGGCATTGAGTTGAATAGCCAGGTCTTTTGACTCTTTTGTTGTAAATTGTCCGGTGATTACAGCGCTACCGCCGATAATTTCCTGCTGAACATTCGGAGCAGATACCGGTTGATCATCTAAAAATATCGCCAGTGGTTTGCCGATATTTCTTTTGGTGATTTCGGCAAATTTCTTTGCTCCCTCGTTGGTAAACTCAATCGCCACTTGCGGACCGGAGCTGGCTCCTTGATTTCCACCAAAAGTTACCTGTGCATTCTTTAAATCCGCGCCTGTCAGCCCGGTTGGTTTGGCCAGATAAATTAACGGTATCCCCGACTTAGTTGCTTCCTGCTCCTCGGCAGATAAAGTAGCCGGCATTTCCCTAAAATCCAACTGCGCTGTTTTCCCTACTAAATTAGCGGCGGATGAGGCATCTTTTACTCCCGGCAGTTCCACTAAAATCCGCCTTTGCTCACCTAATTTTGAGGTCTGCACTATTGCTTCTGAAACTCCGTATAAATTAACCCGCCGCTCTAAGACATTTTTAGCAGATTCTAGGGCACTATCCCTATTGCCCGGGGCAATCTTATCCATCTGGGTTTCCAGGACCAGTTCCGTCCCGCCCTGCAGATCAAGTCCTAATTTAAGAGGGAAAATTCCCAAAAAGTTTACTTGTTTTCCCAGGATCTTTACAGTGGGGGCTTTTTGAAGAGGTGGAATATCAATCCACAGCGCCAGGATAGTTAAAATTAAAATGATCCACAAAACCACTCGCGGCCGCATTAAAAGATTATACTCTAACAATAGCCTAAATCACCATACCGGAGAGTAAATCTTCCTCATCCCCCAGTAACATTATTTTAGGTTGGATAATTACCCGCAAAATGAAAGGATCGCGTCTTTTGACACGAAAGTTAAATTCCGCCTCATCCATAAAAGAATAGTTAATTTCATTTTCCCGCTTCACCTGTTCATCAGCAATGATAGATTGCAGTTCCGGAGACACAATCTGACCGACTATTAGTAAATCAACATCTTCAGTTTGAGCTGAGTCATTTTTAAGATACCTGGTCGCAACCATGGCGTATTTAATCCGTCCCAGTTTTCCTTTGTTTTTGACAATCGCCCCACCCAATCCGGTCGTTTTGGCTACTAATCCAAGAAGCTCCCGGTAATAAATATAATCTTTTCTGAATCTGTATAGTCTCCTGTTTGCCCTCCATTCGGATGAAACCATGCCGAATTTCTCCATTCTGCCCAGTTCCCGCCGCACGGCATTAATTTCTTCGGAAACGCGCCTGACTATTTCTCGAACATGATATAAACTATCTGTGGGTGAAGATAAAAAAAGCTGTAGTATTTTTACCCGGACCCTTGAGACAAAAAGTTCCTCAAGCATTGTTTTAACCTCCTTTCCGGGCAGAAAGTCGTCCCGCCACGGCGGGTTTAATAACTTACTTTTGATCCTTCCGGAACAGTCTGAATCCAAATTTGACCCCGGTTAAACTCAATCTCTTTACCGGCCGCGTCGACATATTTTGTCCTGGTTAATCTTTTAGCCTTTATCCACTTTCCCTCTATAACACCGCCGTCCTGGAAAAACAGCGCTTTACCCGTACCGGTTGTGCCGTACAAAAGATGGACGTTGCCCGGATAACCGTCATTGGCATTTGATTCCTTTTCAAACTGGACGACAATAACTTTAGCACCAAGTTGTGTATTATTGTTCAAATCCATGTGAGGAGAGCCGCCATTTTTTCTTTTATACAAATTCACAGCCGGATCATAGGTCCAGTTGACTTCATACCCCTGTTGGGACTCCCAGAAGTTAACAGTTATATTAGAGGTAATCCCGCCGCCTTTGTCATCTTTGAATTTCCAGGGAGTAAATTTATCGCTCCAGTTTACTCCTGCCGAATCCGTAGCTGTGTAGCCGCGCTTTGCTCCCACCGCCCAGAGTTTAGCAGTTGTGGAATACATGGTGTGCTCTGTGGCAACAGAGCGGCCTAATCTTTGATAATCCCTCCAAAAAACCGGAAATCCGATGCTGAATTGGTTTAAATCCTTAACACTGTACTTAATTATTTGCCCCAGCGCATCAGCCGGACCCGGAGTATTTGCTCCTCCCACATGAGCATAAAGCGCGTCGTATTCTCCCAGCCAATCCAGATAATAAGTCCTGGCTGATCTGACCGGACCGACCTGGATATCTCCCAGACTGCAGTAGTAAACCGCCATAAATCTGGTGATGCCGCCTTCGGCAACTGCCTCGTATACTACGTCTGCGGCGCTTAAGCCAGACTGCGGCCTGGACTCTGTGTGATTTTCAACCATAACGGCCAAGGGTCTTCTTCTTTCCCAAAAATCCCTGGATTTTTTGGTGCGCTTGACACCGTTTAACGGGCAACTTTCTGTTTTCGGATCATTCGGATCCTCCGTAAATTCATTGCCGGGACCGGGCAGGGACGCTAAGTTTTCTTTTGTGGAAGAAGCCGGCTTTGATTGACTAAGTAGTGAATAAGACAAACTGGCCGAAAGGCCGTATAAAACCACTCCCAATATGATTAGCACCAAGGTCCGCTGAATATTTGTTAACCCTGCAAATATACTAATTATCTTTTTCATATTCTTTTGTCATTGTGTTTTTTATTACCAATTCCTCTTCTTTAGACAACTCCTGTTTTTTTGCCTTCCCGGACACTATTTCCTTGCCAAATACTCTTGTTCCGGATCTGGCGTGTAAACTGGTTATTACAATCCCTGATCCGCTATTATCCAGCAAGCATACTGAAAAACTAATATTCCCGCCCGTATCATTATACGGATTAAATCTTAGTAACCCCACCCGCTGTATATGTTTTAATCCCCGGCTTTGCACTTCCTTCAGCTTGCTCTCTATACCCGCTATATCCCCTTTAAAGCTTTCTACTGTCCTTATTATCTCTTCGAACTTCTTCCTAATATCTCTTTCTCCGGACTGGGGAAAAAGCGATCTCAGAAACTTATTTTGTTTCCAGATTAAAAAACTCAAAATTCCCAACCAAATAAAAACTGCCGTCACAGCCAGTCCAGCGAAGACGGACCAATCCGAATACATAAGTTACTCTTTAAATATACTTTACGGGTATGAATCTGTCAACAGTAGGTTTTTTAAATCGTCAATCCTATAATTTTACGCTCACTTGGTGCTTGACAGGCTCACTGTATCGTGCTAGGCTCAACTGAGCGTAGGATTTCAATCTAGCATGGCTATCCAACAAACTAAGAAACAATCAGATTTGGAAAAACGCCTCACGTTACTCCGCAGACAAGTCTATGGTAAGGAGTCAGTAGTAAGTAGTAAGCATAGCTTTCCTTCTGCTGGCGCAGAACGTAAGTATCATGTAGCTAGGGAGGACAAAGCATTAGAAAATTCCCATACTACCAGCTACCAGCTACCAGCTACCAATTCCTCTGATCTGACCTACCTTCACCAGGATTTACTAAAGATCTTAATCTTTTCTACCTTTGCAATAGGCGCACAAATAATACTTTTTTTTCTTTTGAGGAATCATATTTTGAATATTAATTTTCTTTGAAAGGGGGTGAAAAAAGTTATGGCACAAATGTATTGCGTTAAATGCCGCCAAAAAAGAGATGCTGAAAATGTACAGGAAGTTACTATGAAAAATGGTAAAAAAGCCTCAAAAGGCACTTGTCCTGTTTGCAGCACTTCAATGTTTAGAATTGGTGGGTAAAATTGTCTAAATGACAATTTTACGGGTTACTTCCTTTATCAAGCGGAGCGATACCATAAAATAAAGAGGTAACCCAGGATGTTCTGGTGAACGTTCACCATTTCGAAAAATCCCACGTAATTCGGCTCTGCTGAGTGAAATGGGATTTTTCGTGGAATTCAAAAAGTTAGGGTGCCGGCAATTTCCCAGGTTTTCTCATCAACCACCACAATCTTATCTTCACCGACGATATACAAATAATCATTTATATACACCGCTCTTTTTGCCATAGTCTCGCTGATCGCCTTTTTCAAAACAAATTTATCGCCCTCATAAGATATGATATAGCCGCCTTTGTTGCCGGGGATAAATAGTACTTTGTGTTTGCCGTCTTGCAAAAAAGCGTGATGCGTACTTAGAGCTTCCGACCAATATTCATCCAGAATATATTTATCAATTTCCGCCGGACTTTCTGCTACCGTCACATCAAACAAAGATAACTTTACCTGTGACCCTTCTTTGCCGACCCCTAAAATCCTGTTCGGGGAAAGCGGGTGCAGATAGGATGAATAACCGGGTATTTTTAGCTCACCTTTAACTTGGGGGGATTTTGGATTTGATAAATCTAAAACATAAAAAGGATCTGTCTGCTTAAATGTTACGATATAACCTTTATCTCCCAAAAACCGGGCGGAATAAACTCTCTCACCTTTGCCTAAATTCAAAACCGAACCGGAAATATTTAAATTATTGTCCAATGTATAAATATCATTAGCGCTATCGGATGAATTGAACACGCCTCCCCCGACTGTTGTTGCCACTCTTAAATAACCGTTATGCTCATCCAGGGAGAATTGATTAAGCAGTCTCCCCGGAACCACACCGGTGGCAGTAATCTTAATATCGTCCAGGCCAATTTTGGCAATGCCGGTTTTTTCAAATTCCCTAAGATGCTCTTTAGAGTAGTCCTTCATCCGGTTGGTCATTTCGTTTTGCATCTTCAAACGTTCGTTCTCATCCAGGGAAGAATAAAAACGCTCAAGAATTACCATTAATTCAGTCAATTTGGCTTGATTGCTTATATCCAGATTTTGTAGCTCTGCCAGTTTTTTCAAAACTTCGGCCGAAATTAAATCCTTCCCTTTTTCATTAAAAAATCCATACATTAACTTAATCTGATCAATCTCATAAGTGTAAGAAATATAAATAGCCTTATTGGACATATAAATAATTGTACTGCCGGAAGACCCCACTACTGAAGTGAATTTTTCCACTTTTCCATCACCGGGATTAATAATTGAAGCCGTATAGGTTACATCAGCCGGGATAATTGTGGAGGGATGATAAATTTCAGCACAATTTATTGACAGCGGTGTCTGTCCGGAAGTTAAAGGAGTTAGCGGACAGGGACGGGAAGAATTAATTCCGGTTTGAGTAATTAAATAAATTTTATCCTGAAAAAGACGGGCGGTAGTTAGTTGACTTTGACTATCTAAATCTATTTTCCAGATTTCTTTCGGAGAGGCGGGGTCTTTCACATCAAAACCAAAAATAGCCCGGTCCGTAAAAACCACTAATATATCTTTAACTAAAAGCATTTGGCCGTTTTTTTCAATATTTCCCAAAACAGCCATCTTGTCAGCCGGCAGAGAATTTATTATTTTAAGTCTGCCCTGCGGCAGCTCATACGGCGGAATCACACTCGTGTTTCCCATTATCCTGACAGCAGGCGCGGGATAATATTGATTTTCTGAGGAAAAAAATAAACTTTTACCGTCTGTTTTTAAAATATCCGGCTCGTCTATGCCTTTTACCTGTACATTAGTTTCAGATACTCTTTCAGGAGCTCCTCCTCCGGCCTGCGGTAAAGACTGCGTCTCCATCACAGCGCCGATATTCGCCCCCGGTACAGCTCTGATCCTATTTTCTAAAACAGAACTGCCAAAATAAGCCCCGGAAGTTGATCTGTTATTGCCTTCACTTAAATAACTTTTGAAATCCGCCTCGGAGGTAAACTTTGTCAAAACAGTTTCTTTTTTGTCTATTGTTGTATTAAGAATCGTTTCCGGTGCAGGAGATGCCGGCACAACAGGTTTATTAAGTTGTAGTAGATTGATTTTAAATTGAAAAATTAATAAATAAACAATTGCGGTTAATACTGCAATTATCAAAAAAATGATTATCCATTTCAAAGGAGGCTTTTTTGTTTCCTCCGGGGTTAACTGAGTATTTGCAACAGGTTGCTGACTATCCATCTTCTATATAATACCAGAAAATTCCGCATGAAACCAAATTAAATTGAAGTTGCAATTTGGCAATGGCAAAAAAATGAATAATTCAAAATCCGCGAAAAATAACTGAGTAGTTTATTTTAATACCATCTCGTGTTTCCTTACTCTCATATAAATTGGTATCAGCAAAAATAGCAGTAATCCCGCTATGAACCAGGAGGTTTGAATCGAATAATTCTTTGCCACCAGGCCAAAGATTACTAATCCCACACCGGCTCCTACTTTCCCCATCATTGAATTAAATGATAAAACCGTAGCTCTTTGTTCACCGGGGATATATTTGTTTAAGTATGATTTCTGGACAGGATTCAACATGCCTCTGCCAAGCTCATATATTAGAAAACTTACCAGGGCAACAGCAAATAAATTAGACATTGATGAAGATAATACCGCAATAGCCAAAACTAAACTCGTTAATATCAAAATCCAAAAATAAGTCTTCTCCTTCTTTAGTAGCCCCCTCACAGTAAAACTTCCCAGCATCATAAACGCACTCATAAGTGCCCAGATCCAGCCCATCAACCAGATTTTATCTCCCGCCAGTGTATTCAGCCGGGGTGACCAATACATATTAAGCGGCTGAAAAGCCAGCGTTGCCAAAACAGTAGAAATAATCAGCCAGAGTACGACTTTATGTTTAACTCCGTAAGTAATGCTGTCTTTGGCAACTTTACCCATTTGGAATATGCCGCCCACTAAATTAAGGGCTTTTCTTCGGACAAAATTTTCTCTTATAAAAAATATAGAAACAAATAGCGACAATAACGCTACTGCCGCACCTGCCCCAAAAGGCAGAGCCAAACTTACAGAACCGATGTATGCGCCGATTAACCCGGCAAAAAGAGTAGCCAGCTTAGAAATTATTTCAGCGTGGGAAAAAATAAAATCAACTCTATCTGAGGAACCTTTACTTTCTAGTGAATCTACCAGCCAGGCATCCAAGGCGCCTGATGCAAAAGTAAAGGCTAGTGCCGCAATCACCTCTGCCACAATAAACATTGTTATGTTTGACGATACAAAATAAATGAAAAGAGCTATGATAAGAAAAGTACTGCTTAATATTACCGACTTTTTTCTGCCAAAATAATCTGCATATGCGCCTGTCGGAATTTCAAAAATAAAAATCCCAATCATAAAGGCTAAGTTAACAAGCATTACTTGAAATAGATCCAAACCTTTACTGAGCAGGAATAAAACATAGGTGGCAAAAGTTAACCCTGCTGCAAATTCAAAAAGAAATGTCAGTAAGTAATATACCGATTCAGTATCTTTGGAACGGAATTTCTTTAAAACAAAATTATTCATAATATGTGATATATCTCATGCGGAAAGTATATCAAGAAGATATAGTCTCGTATACTGGAACTCCAATAAAAGCCTGGTAATTAAGATTTTTGGGGTTACTTAAATCCAGACAAACGTCCACCCTTGGGGTGGAATTGTATTGACACCTGCGGATATTTTAATCGGTATTGGTGCAGAGAGTGTTAAAAAATTTTCAATGAGGCAACAGGGGGAACCGGAAACTGACACCACGAATAGTGGAGAATTTCCGAGGGGGTGAGCCCCCGTTAACGAAATTGGAAATTTTAGCTCGAACACCACTGCCGAAACTTTTACCACACTTTTGGTTACAAAAGTGTGAAGAACACATGTTAAGGAATAAACAAGATTGCCACGTCGCTTTGCTCCTCGCAATGACAGAGGAACGGAAAAGGTTTTAGGATTCTTCGCGGGCGCGGTATTGCAGGGCTTCGGCTATGTGTTCCGCCTGAATATTTTCTGAAGTAGCCAAATCGGCAATTGTTCTGGAAAGTTTTAAGACACGGTGGTAACCGCGGGCGGAGAGATTAAGGGATGAAACCGCCATCTTCAAAAGATCTAAACCTTCCTGAGTTAAAGTGCAGTGCTCTTTGATATCTTTATTACCCATCTCTGAATTAGTTAATATTTTGCCTGCCCGTCCGGCAGGCGGGCCTTTAAATCTATCCAGTTGAATTTTCCGGGCGGCCGTAACTTTTTTTCTGATTTCAGCGGAACTTTCAACTTCCAAATCAGCAGATAGTTTTTCCACCTCCACCGGCGGCACTTCCAAATAAATATCAATCCTGTCTAAAAACGGCCCGGAAATTCTCCGCTTATATTTGGCAATCTGCCCGGGCATGCAAGCGCAATTTCTTTTTTTATCTCCCAAAAATCCGCAGGGACAGGGGTTTCGCGCGGCAAACAACACAAATTGCGCCGGCAAAGAAATTGACCCGGAAGCTCGGGAGATAGTAATCCGGCGGTCCTCCAGGGGTTGTCGCAGACTCTCCAAGCTCTGACGCGGAAACTCCGCCACCTCGTCTAAAAATAAAACTCCCCGGTGCGCCAGGGAAATTTCCCCCGGCCGGATATTGTTTCCGCCGCCGAGTAACCCCACATACGAGGCGCTGTGATGCGGCGAACGGAAAGGGCGAGTTGTCACCAGCGAATTATTGCTGTCTAACAAACCGGCAATGGAATAAATTTTTGTTACTTCTATTGCTTCTTCAAAAGTTAACGGCGGCAAGATCGAGGGAAAGCTACGGGCCAACATTGTTTTGCCAGCACCGGGCGGACCTTTCAGTAAAATATTATGTCCTCCGGCTGCTGAAATTTCCAAAGCCCGCTTGGCGCTTTCCTGACCTTTAATCTGGGAAAAATCATATTCATAACTTAATCCATCCTCTAGATTTATCACCGGCCTTTCCACAAATTCTAAACTCTCCTGTCCCAGTAATATCCTGACTAATTGCTGCAGTGACTCGGGGGCTAAAACTTCTAAACCCTCTATTATTGCCGCCTCAACCCCGTTATCCTTCGGCACGATCATTCTTTTTATGCCGCGCGTTTTGGCTAATATTGCCAAAGGCAATACTCCGTTAATTTTCCGTAAAGACCCGTCCAAAGACAGCTCCCCCGCAATTAAAGTATTTTCCAAATCTAGTTTTTCCGGATTGGAAATAACCTGACCGGACGCTAAAAGTAACCCTAAGGCAATCGGTAAATCATAAGCCGGGCCCTCCTTCGGCATATCTGCCGGAGCCAGATTAACAGTGATTCTGTGAAGAGGGAATTCTGCACCGGAGTTACGGAAAGCCGCCCGCACCCGCTCTTTACTTTCTTCAACCGCCCGGTCCCCGAGCCCCACGATAGTAAAACTGGGTAAACCTTGAGAAGAGATATCTATTTCACAGGTGACTAAATTAGCATCCAGTCCAATATTGGCAGCAGAAATTATCTTGGCAAGCATTTGATCGTGAATACATTATATAGTAAAATATACTAGCCTAGGAAGAAGGATGATCGGGGTGTACCATACGGTACGCCCAGGAAAGTCCAGACAGCATAAAGCAGGGTGTCCGGCGTAAGCCGGAAGCCGTAAGGCCTAGTTAGAGCAACAGTGACGAATCCCGTACCATACGGTACAGGAGTGAAACGCCGAAAGCCGCAAGGCAAGTAAGTGATGCACCGTTCTGGTGCGTCAGGCAATCCTCCCCGCTGCAATCCTAGAACCAACAGGACTGCTTGTCTATTTGTTGAAATCAGGAGCGTTAGATAAATGATCGTCTTGAAACAGAATCTGGCTTACTAGCTTCCTAGGCACAAAAATTTCAATCTGGCTTTAGAGCGATTAGCTCGCAAGCTTTGCTTATTCTTTTCCTAGGCAAATCTGATTTAACATAGTACTAAGCCTCTTTTCCTTCAATTACCTCAGCCGCTATAATTTGAAACACCACTGCAATAGGAACTGCCAATAATGCACCTGATATACCCAAGAGTCTGCTGCCGATGGCAATTGCCAAAATCACTATCAAAGGGTTCAGTCCAACAGCCCGCTTCATCACCTGCGGCACTATTAAACTATTTTCCAGTTGCTGAATGATCAGATACATTCCCGCAACCATAACTCCCAACAAGGGAGAAATTGTCAGCGCAATAAAAATTGCCGGTATGGCTGAAACAATCGGACCTATGACCGGTATCACCTCCATCGCTCCGGCTATCAGAGCCAAAGGCAGGGCGTAAGGAATACCTAATATGGTAAGTCCGATATATGACAATGTACCTATAAGCAGGCTTAAAACTAATTGGCCCCGCAACCAGGCTCCCAATTTTTCCTCAATCTTCACAATTGATCTTCTGATTCTTTCTTCCCTGCTCTTAAACAGTGAAGCAATCCGGTTCTCCAAATTTTCCTTGTCCAGCAATAAATAAAAAGTTATTACCAGCAAAAAAATAATGGTTAACAAATTATCAAATAAAGCTATTGTAATAGAAAACAGGTTTTTTGAGATAGAGGTTACTCCTGAAGAAAAAACAGATTTATCAATATTAGTTATATTAAAAAATTGGGCTATCAGCGGCGGAGACGCCACTATTAATCTGTTGCTTTCAGTTATTAGCGGCGGAATGATGCTGATAATTAAACCTGACAGGATAGCAATTATAATAATGTAGGTAATTATTATACTAAGTACTTTCGGTAATCTTAATCTAATTAAAAAATTTACCATCGGAGAAAGAGCTGACACAAAAATCACCGCTACGAATAAAATAACTATTAGGTCCCTGATTAAAAAAGTTACCCACAGGGTCAGGATAAAAAAAGTTATAAATATTATAGTCTTATGAGAAACATCAATTTTTTGCGGCATAAGCTATATTAATCATACCATTTAGCTACTAAATTCTCCACTCTGCCTGCAAACTCTTTTTCCGTTATATCAAACCAGAAAGTATTTTTTTCTCTGCCTGCCGGCAGGCTGGCTTTTTTAAACCAGGTTATTTGGCGTCTGGCAAAACCGTGAATCTTCCCCTGTAATACTCTTATCAGTTCATTTTTATTTTTAATCTTCCCTTCCAAGTAATCTGCCAATACTCCATATTCAAGGCCCAACTGCCTCATTCTTTTAAATGTCATACCAGTTTTACGCAGTCTCTCAGCTTCATCAAGCATTCCCTGGTTCATCCTGTTAATCACCCGCTCATCGATGCGCCGGTAAAGAATTTGCCTGGGAGCTGTTAAACCAATTTTCAAAGTCTTGAAACCACCTCGGAGGAGTCCTTTCGGGCCACCATCCGAGGTGAAATTAGTTGAGGCAATTTCTACTGCCCTAATTAGCCTCCGCGGATTTTGTCTGTCCGAATAATTCATTTGTTGCCACTTTTGCGGGGAAATTTTCTGCAGTTTTTTCTGCAACTCATCCCGGGAAAGTGTCTCCAGGCTGTTCCTCAGTTTCTGATCCATAGGAATTGCCAAATTAGACAAACCTTCCAATAAAGCTTTCAGGTACAAACCGGTTCCACCTACTATAATCGGTAGTTTCCCTCTCTTAAAAATTTCATCTATTATCCGCTCTGCATCTTTAACATAATCATAAACCGTATATTGCTTACCGGGGTCTGTCACATCATACATCCATATTTTGACCCCATTGAATTCCCAAAATTTATTTCCTTTTTTGAATTTTGAATTTTGAATTTTGAATTTTGAACTCGGGGCCTTTCCGGTTCCTATGTCTAACCCCACATATACTTGTCTCGAATCGCAAGCCACCAGTTCCCCGTTAAATTTCTCTGCCAATTTAAGAGCTAAATCGGTTTTTCCGGTTGATGTTGAACCGAAAATCACCAGAAGTTGTTTCATGAAGTCAAATTCTACTAAACTCTGCTACAATTATCCAATGAGGATCGCAATTTTGGGTGCAGGTTTTACCGGACTTTCCGCTGCCTACCGGTTAGCGCAAAAAGGACATTCTGTAACAATCTTTGAAAAAGAATCCGCCATTGGCGGGCTGGCTACGGGCTTTAAAAAAGATAACTGGGATTGGACTTTAGAAAATTCATATCACCACTGGTTTACTAACGATTTTACAGTTTTAAAATTAGCAAAAGAGATTAACTATCCGGTTATTATTAACCGGCCGAGTACAGATATATTTGTTAACGGAGATATTTTTAAATTCGATAGTCCTTCATCAATTCTAAAATTTCCGTACCTATCTATTACTGAAAAAATTAGGCTGGGTTTAAGTTTGGCATTTTTAAAATATAATAATAATTATAAACAATTTGAAAATACCAAAGCGCTACCCTGGTTAAGGCAGACTGTCGGTAACAGGGAAACTGCCCTAATATGGGAACCCCTTTTTGACGGGAAATTCGGTAAATACAAAGAAGATATTTCACTGACTTGGTTTTGGGCAAGAATAAAAAAAAGAACACCCGCGCTAGCTTATCCTGTTGGAGGCTTCAGAGCTTTTGCCGAAAAATTATCAAAAGAAATACAAAGTTTGGGTGGAGAAATTTTATTAAAAACCGAAATTAATGATTTAACGAAACTAAAATATTTTGATAAGATAATCGTTACTCTACCAACTCCGGTTTTCTTAAAAATAGCTAAAAACCTGCCGGAGGATTACATTAGTAAATATTCAAAAGTCCCGCATCTTTCCGCGCTAACTTTAATCCTGGTTTTGAAAAAACCATTCCTGAAAAGTTCCTATTGGTTAAATATTAACGACAGATCTTTCCCATTTTTAGCTCTGGTTGAACACACTAATTTTATGGACTCCGACCATTACGGCGGAGATCATATTTTATATATCGGCAACTATTTGCCGCCGGATCACCCGTATTTTAAAATGTCAGCAAAGAAACTTCTTGAAGTTTATATACCATACCTTCAGAAAATTAGTCCTAACTACCAACCATCATCCGGCATCTGCCGGACCAATTACCAACTCTTTTCCCAACCATTTGCTCAACCAATTATGACAGTAGGTTACAAAGATCAAATCCCCGCATTTCAAACCCCCCTTAAAGATGTCTTCCTTGCCAATATGGATATGATTTACCCCTGGGATAGGGGTACAAATTATGCCGTTGAGATGGGAGAAAAAATAGTACACAACTTTTTTTAAAATGTTACTTAAAAAAATCGATATTACGTTTATAATACTGATTTTAATTATCGTTCTTGGAGGATTTTTACGGTTTTATAAATTAGACTGGGGAGAAGGTTTATTTGCCCATCCTGATGAATATCATATAGTGATATCCGTTAATCAATTAGTTTTCCCCACACAAATGCATCCTCATTTTTTCAATTATGGCACAGTTATTATCTACTTTGATTTTTTTACTAAAGAGTTTTTTCAAAAATTTAATTTAAATCCATTTTTAATCGGGCGGTTTTATTCAGCGTTTTTTTCAACTTTGACTATTTTATCAATTTATTTAATTTGCCGGTTTATTTTAGATGAAAATCGGGCCTTAATTGCAGCATTTTTAGTTGCAATTACTCCCGGATTAATTCAACAAGCTCATTTTGCTACACCTGAATCGGCTTTAACATTTTTTATTTTTCAATCATTACTTCTTCTCCTTTGTTTTACTAAAACAAAACGGCTTCGTTATATTTTATGTGCATCTATTTTTTTAGGTTTTGGAATAGGAACTAAAATTGTAGCAATTTTCTTTTTACCGGTAATACTTATGACAATATTATTAGTATTTTTGAGATCACCGGTTAAACTAATCTCTTTTCTTTTATTAAGTATCGCCACTTCTACTATAACCCTTGTTATTGTAAATCCGTTTATGTTTTTAGATTATCGCAACTGGCTGCAATCTTTTAATTATGAAAAATCCCTTGGTGATGGTTCCACTTTGGTATTTTATACCAGACAATTTATTGATACCTACCCTGTTCTGTTTCAACTGGAAAAGATTCTGCCATTTGTTTTAGGGGTGTCTTTGTCAATATTTAGTATATTGGGGATTATTTTTATTAGTGTTGTACTGATCAAAAAATTTTCTCTCCGGTTATTTATAATATTTTTTACCTTTTTATGTTTCTTTTTACCTAATTCTTTCTTTTTTGCAAAATGGACCCGTTTTATTGCGCCTACTTTCCCATTTTTTGCGATATTTGCTATTTACCCTCTGCAGCAACTTTATAAGAAATCCCGCTTTTTTAGTTTATTACTATTATTCATCCTTATCATTTCAACCGCTACTTGGTCTGTCGCGGTCTTTTCGATTTATCTAAATCACGATGTCAGAATAACAGCTGATAACTGGATAAAATCGCATCTGCCGGCTAATTCCACATACTTGGTGGAAGGGGCTAATACTGTTGATCTGCCTCTAAATGGTTTAAACAGAACATCTTTGGATTTTTATAATCTGGATGAAGATCCCATAGCAGTGCAAAAAGTAGTTAACGCCTTACTCCAAACTGATTATTTTATTATCCAAAGCAGAAGGGTATTTATTAATCATCAAAGATTGCAGTATCTTTATCCCAAAACAGCCCGCCTTTATGATAATCTATTTAACGGGAAACTGGGGTTTGAGGAGATAAAAATTTTCCATTCATTTCCATCCCTTTCCTTTATGGGCCTTTCGGTTGAATTTCCGGACGAGAAAAACGCAGAGGAAACATGGAGTGTTTTTGATCATCCGGTAATAAGAATTTTTCAAAAAAAACAGAAATTAGAACAAAATGAATATGAAAAAATCATTATTTAAAAACGGGATTTTTATTTTATTTTTTATACTGACAATCGGCGCTTTATTTAGATTTTACAACCTTAATTGGGATCAGAATCAGCACCTGCACCCGGATGAGAGATTTTTAACAATGGTCGGTAATGCCATGCAAATTCCCTCCAGTTTTTTCGATTACCTAAATCCTCAAACTTCCAAACTAAATCCCGCTAATGTAAATTACAGCTTTTTTGTTTATGGCACATTTCCTTTGATTTTAAATAAGATAGTAGCAATTCTGTTTGAAAACGACAATTATAATAATTTTACCATCCAGGGCCGTTTTTTATCAGCTCTTGCTGATTTGCTCGTTATTGTACTTATCTATAAAACCATACTTCTTTTCGAAAGAAGATATGAAATCAGCACACAAATTAAATATTGGGCAAGTCTTTTTTATGCTATAGCTGTCCTCCCTATACAACTTTCTCATTTTTTTGCTGTTGATACTTTTCTTAATCTTTTTATGTTTTCTGCCTTTTATTTTGCAGCTAGATTTTGGATTACAAATTCTTTAATAAATGTTGCCTTAAGCGGAGTCTTTTTTGGCTGTGCAATGGCATCAAAAGTAAGTGCTATTTATATTTTACCTTTAATAATATTTTTTCTTGCAATAAATTCATTTAGTAGGAAAAGACAGGGGTTTGTAAATATTTTCTTTAAATCCGCATTGATAATTATTTTATTTTCCACAACATTTTATCTTTCTTTGCGCTTTCTGGATCCCTATCTTTTCCAGGACAACAATATTTTTAATCCACAAATCAGTTCTTTATTTTTGGAAAATTTAAAAACATTAAAATCTTATTCCGGAGAAGATACATGGTATCCGCCAAGCATACAGTGGATCCATAAACTTCCAGTTGTATTCAGTTTGTTTAATCTTTCTGTTTTTGGGGTTGGTTTACCTTACTTCGTTTTTATAATATTAGGAGTTTACTTCATAATTGCAAAGATTAGGAGAATTGAAATTTTTGTAATTGTGTTGTGGTCTATTATCTTTTTTTTCTATCAGTCTATTCAATTTGTAAAAGTTATGCGTTATTTTGTCTTCATTTATCCATTTTTGGCAATCATTGCCGGCCTGGGATTTCACTATTTTACAAAGATATGGGGTCGTCAATTTGGAGTCTTGACCTTATTGCTTATTTTAATCTGGCCTTTGGCATTTTTTTCAATTTATACCAAAAATCACTCACGTGTTATTGCATCTGAATGGATCTATACCTATATTCCTTACGGATCCGCTATTTCTTGTGAATACTGGGATGACTGTCTGCCCCGAGAATTAAATAATAAATCTTATAGTTCTTATAAAATTGAAACTCTAACCTTTTACGATAGAGATACCCCTGATAAATGGGCTAAAATAAACAACCAACTATTGAATCTTGATTATATTATCCTGTCTTCCAATCGATTATGGGGCTCTATTTCAAATGTACCGGAAAGATATCCCATTACAGCAAAATTTTACCGTGATCTATTTGCGGATAATCTGTCTTTCAAAAAGGTCGCCGAAATTACCTCTTATCCATCACTGGGATATTTAGGGATCCCCATAGATTTTCCGGATGATTGGGCAGATGAATCATTTACAGTCTATGATCATCCTAAAGTAATAATTTTTTCAAAAGAAAAAAATCAGGACATTTAGTGAAACATATACTAATACATTTTAATGTTCATTTTTCGAGCCAGAACCACAATATTTACTGCCGGACCGGCATACATCTTTCTATCTAAATAACGGGTTGGAAAAGTAAAAAGTTTTGCGAGCAGAGAAGGCTTGTTCGCTGTCCTTGTTTTAGAAAAACGGTCAATATGCATAAAGGATGTTCTTTGTACAATATTTTTCCCAATTCCATATAAGAGAAAGTGCGAGAAAGGCCAACACCATTTGGTAAGAAACATAGAATTAAGAATTATAAATTTATTTTTGAGAAGAGAAACTAACTGTTGTTTTGTGTACAGGCGCTTGTGATCGGCCCAAATACCTGCCAACCACCATATGTCTTGATTAATATGTGTATTGAAAATCTTCATCAATAACCAATTGAGAGGATCCCATAAAAATGGGAAATTACTACACGGAACAGTCATACAAAGTGCACCACCCGGCTTTAAAACTCTTGTCAATTCTGATAATGCCTGTTTATCATCCGAAAGATGTTCAAGAACTTCGGAGCAGATAACAAAATCAAATGTGGCTTCTTTATACGGAAGATTGTTAATACTTCCTCTCTGCAAAATAATTCTCTTATCTGTACAGTTTTGTTGCGCTATTTGTAAATACGCAGAATTTACCTCAATCCCGTGTATTTCTTTTATGAAATTAAATTCCGTTAATGAAGAAACGTAAAATCCTCTTCCACATCCCGCGTCAAGAATTTTTTTGGGACGTTCTTTTTCAACTGTATGAAAAATAAAAGCAGCGCGCTGAGCAAAGGCGGGATCAAATTCATTGTTCAATAAATCCCTTAATTGTTTTATCATTTTTTTGTTTGTCCAGGAATGATAGCACATTTTTATATTTCTTCTTTATTTTTACTCTTTCCTTCAAGATATCTTTAATTGCTCTGACAATATCATTTGGATCTGCCTTTCTAAAAAGCATCCCGTAACCTGTTTTTTGAACGGGGACGCGGGCGCCGGGAATATCTGAAACAATGCAGGGAACATGTAGCGACATTGCTTCCAGTTGTACAATCGGGAAACAATCTGACCGGGATGGGATAATAAGAAAATCAATATGTTTATAAAAACTGACAAGTTCGACTTCGTTAAGAAGGCCAAAAAATGTCACCGATTCTTTTATTTTTTCAAACTGTAATTGATGTTTTTGAAAAAAACACTCATAGGGAATATTTGTCTCTCCGGCATATACAAAATGAACATCCGGACATGCTTGTTTAATAGCAGGAATTGCTGAAAAAAGAATGTCAAATCCTTTTTCCTCAACAAATCTTCCCGCAAAACCTATAATCACTTTATGTGTGTGCCTCAATTTTTTTATTTTTTCAATAATATACCTATCTTCTGCTGTTTGAGAGTGCTTTATAAAAATGTCTATGGGAATAATAAGTGGAGTAAATTTGTATAAATACCGTTTTAGTACCCGGGAGTTTTTAGCGTAATCAAAAGTAAACGTACTTACTTTATCTGCCAGAAAGAAAGATATAAATGAGGAAAAATCAAATATTTTTTCCAGTATGCGATTAAATAATCCATAAGTAAGAATAAGATCACCATGATGTAATATAAGAAGTTTCTTTCTAAACAGTTTTGTAAGTAACGCAATAGGAATAATATTCGAAAAAGGTGAATTAACTAAAACAACATCATAATGATTTATTATCTTAAAAAATTTCCATATGATGCTGAAAGAATATTTTGCCCGACTGAGCGAAAATAAATAGTCTTCCCGAAAAACGCGGACAGAAAATAGATCTTCTTGTTTCTTTAATTTTCTACTATATCGAACAGTCAGCAAAGCAGTCTCGTAATCATCTTTAATTTCCTGGACAAAATAATACATGGATTTTGCTATTCCGGTCCAATGAGGGTAAAAATAGTCTGTAATAATAAGAATTTTCCGTTTTTCCTTAGGTGTCATTTACTTCTAATTGCCTTCTATAGTATATATAATACACTAACCAATGATAATTGCTTTTGATTTAGATGGAATTTTTGTCGGATCTCCGCCTTTTGTACCTAAAAGATTAATTGAATGGTTTTACCGGGGGCCGCAAAATCAAAAATTAAAGTATAGATATCCTACAACCAAATTTGAACAACAAATAAGAAAATTCAGTCATTTTGGATTTTTCCGGCCAAATATTCCGAAAAACGCCGAATTTTTAAGAAATTTCTCCAAAAGCAATAATCAAATTTATTTGGTATCAAGCAGATACCAATTTCTGGAAAATTTAACATTAAAACTTCTGGAAGAATACTCTATTAAAAATAGATTTACAAAAATATATTTAAATACCGGAAACGAACAACCGCATCTATTCAAAGAAAAAATGATCAAAAAACTTAAAATAGATATCTTTATTGATGATGACCTGAAGCTTCTTATGTATCTTAGATCCCGGTGTCCGAATACTAAATTATTTTTTTATGATTTAAACCCAAAGCAAACAGAACCCGGAATTAATAGGGTTCACGAACTTACGGATATAAAAAAATACATTAAATGAAAAAGATATTTATTTTAATTCTATTAATTAGAATTTTTTTATCACTCTTGCCTTCTTATGAGGTTGATCTGCGCGGGTGGCGGTTTTGGAGTGACAGGATGACAACTCTTGGTCCTGCGAATTTTTATTCACGGGAGATCTTTACGGATAATCCGCCTGGGTTTTTGTATGTATTCTGGACCATCGGTGAAATACAAAAAAACTTTCTGCCGGAAGTTCAATACGGGTCAGTACTTTCAGATTTGCTTTTGAAATTTCCCAGCAATCTGGCAGACTTGCTAACCGGTTTCATTATTTATCTAATTATTAAAAAGCATAAGAATCAAAAAACAGCTCTGACAGGCTTTCTGCTATACACGCTCAATCCGGCTATTTTTTTCAATTCATCTATCATGGGACAATTTGACGGGTCTGCGGCTCTATTTTCTTTACTCTCTGTTTATTTTCTTATTAAGAATAATCGATCACCGGAGCTTTCTGCGCTGTCATTTGCCATTTCCTGGGCAATTAAGCCTCAATCAATAGTGCTCGTTCCGCTACTTATTCTTCTTACCCTAACTTCCCAAAAACCGTTAAGGTGGTTAACTGCAGGTTTTACTTTTCTAATATCAAGTTTAATAATTTATTTTCCCTTTTTCCCTCAAAACCCTTTATACGGCCTATACTACGTCAATCACGCCATGACCGGAATCTTTACCTGCACCAGCTGTTTTACTTTTAATTTCTGGGGCATTTTCGGAAATTGGAAAGACGATCTGATAAATTTCTTCAATCTTCCCCTGTTGTATTGGGGATTTATTTTAACGGCTTTAAGTTTTATTCCGATATTTCTTTTCAAACCTTTTCTTAAAAGATTCCGTGAGCCGTTTATTTATTTTACTGCTGCTGTCTCAATCATGGCTTCTTTTACTTTTCTAACCCGGATGCATGAGAGATATATTTTTCCTTTTTTCGCATTCTTTCTAATTGCAGCCTTGTTAATCAAATCCAGAAAACTAATTCTTTTCTATATAATTTATTCTGCTTTTAATTTATTAAATTTATACTTCCCGTATGCCTACTATAATACTGAGCTAAAATTAACACCAATTTTTATTGATCATTTATTTAGAAATTTTAGTTTTCTCTCCATATTGGGTTTTGTGTTATTTTTAATATTACTGGTAACTTATTTAAAAGTAATTAATACCCGGAAAGAATAAAAAATGACAAAAGAAAAACGGGTAAAAATAATTCTTCTGGCAATATTAATTTTTGCCTCATTTTCCAGGTTAATCCGGCTGGATTATCCGAATAAATATGTGTTTGATGAAGTTTATCACGCTTACACAGCCAAAGAATATTTAGCTGGCAACAAAGAAGCTTGGAGCCCGTGGGGCAAGTCTCCGCCGGGTGTGGCTTTTGAATGGCTGCATCCGCCTATTGAAAAAGAAATTATGACTGCTTCTATGTTTTTATTGCGCAGCACCGATGCCTGGGCTTACAGACTACCCGGAGCACTACTGGGTATCTTTTCAGTATTTCTAATCTACAAATTGGCACTGCTCCTTTTTAAAAATAAAAATATTGGACTGCTTTCTGCTTTTATTTTTTCTGTGGACGGATTAGTTTTTGTTCAATCCCGAATCGGTATGAATGATGTTTATCTGGTAACTTTTGTTTTAATTAGTGTTATCTTTTTTATCCAGAAAAGAAACATTCTTTCAGCCTTATTTATGGGGATAGCCATGGCTACTAAGTGGCCGGGGATTTTCTTGTTGTTGATTTATTTTCCAATCCTTCTTTATCAGCGTCAATTTAAGAATATAATTTATTTTCTCTTGCTTCCGCTTCTTGTCTATTTTTTAAGCTATACGCATTATTTTTTAATGGGGTACCGGTGGAGTGACTTCGTGGAATTGCACAGACAAATCTGGTGGTATCAGACTAATCTTAAAGCCACCCATGCTTATTCATCACCATGGTGGTCGTGGCCCTTAAATTTTTACCCTATCTGGTATTTTGTGGATTATCAAAAAAATACTATGGCCAATATTTTTGCATCCGGAAACCCTGCGGTTTTTTGGCTGGGCAGTGCCGCGGTTGTATTGACAGTTTGGGAAACAATTAAAAGAAGGTCTCTGAATTTAATTATTATTCTTTTGGGCTTTTTTGCCTTTTGGCTGCCATGGGCTATCTCTCCGCGCATTATGTTCTTATATCACTTCAGTCCCTCTGTGCCTTTTTTAAGTCTAGTCTTAGGATATCAATTGAACAAATTATTAACCGACAGGCAAGGGAAAAAATTAGCTCTGTTGCTGTTACTGCTTATAACAGTTAGTTTTATTTTAATTTTTCCTTATCTGACCGGAATACCGCTTTCAAAAGATTTTATTAAAATATTCTTCCTGACTAACTTGTCAAAAAATCCTTTTTAGCTTTCATTTCATATCATTCTGAGTTTACACTTTGCGGTGCGGGGTAAGAAACTAAATTAGATCCTTCGTCGCTAGTCGCTCCTCAGGATGACAGGAGGGGTGGGTTTTAACTACTGGCGGAAGAATATCTTTTTAAGGCAAACTGCCAGATCTTAAGAGAAGTAAAAAGTAAGAAAACCGCCAAAAAAACAGCATAGACCATCAACGGCCAGGTCAAAATCCCCATTAAGGCTTTTGCCGGAAAACTCATCATTATCCCCACAGGGATAACAAAAGTGATTAAGCCTCTGATTGGCTCCATATAAATATCCACCGGTACTCTGCCCATTGATATTAAATCCCTGTAAACAAATACGGCATTATCTACCTCAGTTGTCAGAATACCTAGGCAAAGAACCAATATATGAAAAGAAAGCGCAATCGCAAATCCTGTCAGAAGCATCAGAATAAAACCGGCTAAATTCAGCGCCGATAACAAATGAAGTTTGTTAATATAATAGATAACGGCAATAACGAGCGGAACCAAAGTAATAAAATCCAAAAAATCAGAACCGGTAAAAAGAGCCCGGAACAGTGGATTGACAGGCTTTAACAGATAAAAATCAAAGCTTCCGGTAATGATGGCGGCCCGGAATCTGTATACTTCCCGCAAAAACATCTGCGATGTCATATCTAAAAGATTAAAGGTTAAAAAAAATAAAATGACCTGATCCAGGTTGTAACCTGCTAAGACTTTCGTAGCTTTTACTAAAATTACCAGAAAAAAAATAAAAGCGCCAAACCGAAGGACTTTGGAAAATAAAAATAACAATACCCCCCATCTGGCAACATTTAATTGTACCTGCAAAGTATTAATTGTATATATCCACCAGACTTTTAAGTATCTTTTCACTTTTAATTGCCTACTGCGCTAAAATGACGGAATCCTGCATGTAAAACTGCTTTGGTTAAAAAAATTAATATTACACCCCAAATAAAAATTACCGAAAAACCAAAAGCAATCTCCGAAAAGCTCATTCCCCCTAAATAAAGCTTCGCCGGAAAATAGATCAAGTACGGAAACGGCGTCAGCATTAAGATATTAAAAAGCGCCTTAGGCAGTATATCTATCGGAAATAAACCTCCGCCCAGACTTTCCAGCAAAATAGACATTAAAAATATGGGTCCCCAGGAGTTTTCTACCCAAAAAGCGGTTAAACTGATAATAAAATTAAGGCAGAAATTAATTATTAACCCCCCTGCTATAGCCAGTGAAAAAAGAAGTAGATTTGCAAATTCTGTTTGGATAATCAAAGGGGGTTTCAGTAAAAAAATAAGCAGGGAGACCTCGGCAATAAAAAATATAATATTGAATAATTTGTCCGCCACTTCCCGAGTTACATAGAATCTGATAAATCCGATTGGTTTAACCAAAAAATTCGCAACATCTCCCGAATTGATTTTATCTATCAAATCAGTCACCCTGGTTCCTAAAACCACCGCCCGGAGCAGCGCAGCTACCAAGATATAGGTAACAATCGAGGCAGTTGTATAGCCGAAGACTTCCTGCTGATGTTGAAAAACACTCCACCAGATAAAATAAACTAGGAGTAGTTGCAAAATAGTTCTAAACCTCCACAAAACAAATTGTACTCTGTATATCAAATACAGCTGCCAGGTTCCTTTAAATATCTCCCAGTATTTACTCATTGCCGTGTCTCAAATATCTCCCGGACAATGTCTTCAATAGCCGGGTCCTCAATGGTTAAATCAGCCACAGCAAATTCAGACAAAAGTTTTGCTGTTTTTTCGGAAATCTTATCTTTTTCAATACTAATCTGCGCAAAATTTTTGGAGAACTTCTCCACCTTACCAATTTCTTTTAACTTTTCCGGCTTAATTTCTTTCTCAAAATCTACTTTTAAAACTTTTACGGGAGAAAATTTTTCGATTATTTTCTCCAGTAATCCATCATAAACTATCACGCCTTTATCAATAATAATGATTCTTTTACACAGTTCCTTTACGTCAGCCATGTAGTGGGAGGTTAGAATTATTGTGGCCTTAAATTCCTGATTATACTCTTTGATAAAATCCCTCATGTTTTGTTGCGCGACCACGTCCAACCCGATTGTCGGCTCATCCAAAAATAATACTTTCGGAGAATGCAGCAGGGCGGAGATTAATTCACACTTCATCCGCTGACCCAAAGATAATTTTCTGACCGGCGTATTCAAAATATCCCCCACCTCCAGCATTTTTGATAACTTACTCAGGGTATCTTCAAACTGCTGCTTGCCTACTTCATAAATTTCTTTATTTAAAATAAAAGTATCCATAGCCGGTAAATCCCACCATAATTGATTTTTCTGACCCATGATTAATGATATTTGTGTTTGGAATTGCTTTTCTCTTTTAAACGGTTCCCTTCCCCAGACACTTAGGTTGCCGGAGGTAGGATATAACAGGCCGGATAAAACTTTTAAAGTAGTTGTTTTGCCTGCGCCGTTTGGTCCGATAAATCCGACCAGTTCCCCTTCATTTATTTTAAAGGAGATTCCATCAACAGCTTTGACATCAAGATATTTGCGGTTTAAAAATGATTTAACTCCTCCCCAAAGGCCGGGTTCTTTTTTATGAACCTGATAGTATTTTTTGAGATTATTAACTGAGATTACCGGATCCATAAGTATTATTCGCTATTATCTATTATAGTTTCTATGATGACTTCTCGCTAGTCGCTCGAAGAATGAACTAATTATGCTATTTAATCAACCTCTTGAGGGTTTTTCCGGAGGTAAAGCCGGGAGTTTTTTTGTTGGGAATTTGGATGGTTTCCCCTGTTTGCGGATTTCTGCCGCGCCTGGCAGCCCGGGACCTGATTAAAAATGTTCCAAACCCGGTAATGACAATCTTTTCACCCCTGACCAGTCCGTCCCTGATTAAATTAAAGGTGGTATTAACCGCATCTGCCGAAGCCCTTTTGGTTAAATTAGCTTTTTTTGCGACCTTTTCAATCAGTTCATTTTTGGTCATGGCATTAAATTACCAGATGTTTTGCCTTTTGGCAAGCCCCAAATCATTAAGGAGTAGTCATAATGCTTTCAGAATAACGGGTTTCCCGAATCGCAGTTATCTTAACTGCTCCCGGCACCATCACTTCCTTGGAAATCCGCTCCGCAATGTCGTGAACCAGTTTCGGCAGTTCGTCATCCGGAATCCGCTCCGGAGAAACAATAACTCTAACCTCCCGGCCTGCCTGAACGGCAAAAGCTTTTTCTACCCCCTCAAAAGAGGTGGCAATTTTTTCTATATCGTCCAGTCTTTTGATATAATCTCCGACATTTTCATGTCTGGCGCCGGGCCTGGCCCCGGATATGGCATCGGCAATATAGACCAATATTGATTCCACTGCTGAAAATGGCTGATCTTCGTGGTGCTCAGCTATACAGTTAACAACTTTTTCCGGGAGACCAAATTTTTTCGCCAAAGCCGCGCCCTTTTCAACGTGTGTCCCTTCCTCGTCCTCATTCACTACTTTGCCGATATCATGTAGCAAGCATCCCAGTCGTACGACATTCACATCCGCTCCCACCATCCGCGCCAAAGCTATGCCGATTTGAGTTTCCTCCTGAGTGTGTAGAATCAAATTCTGACCGTAGGAATAACGGTATTTAAACCGGCCGATTATATCCACCAGTTCCACCGGCAAATTATAAACTCCGACATCCTGACACAACTTTTCCCCGGCCGCCCTCATCAATTTATTAATGTCCTCTTTAGTTTTTTCCACAATCTCTTCAATTTTTTGCGGTTGAATTCTGCCGTCCTCCATTAACCGCAAAAGCGCCACCCGGGCAATTTCCCGCCTGATTGAATCAAATGAGGACAAAATCAAAGTATCCGGAATTTCATCATCCATCACCACATCAACGCCGGTTGCCTGTTCAAAAGTCCGGACATTCCGGCCTTCTTTTCCGATAATCCTGCCTTTCATTTCTTCATCCGGAAGTTTTACTTTGGAAGTTGTAAATTCGGAAACATAGTCCGTCACTCCGTGACGCATGGCATCAGTGATGATCTCTTTAGCTTTTTCGTCTGCTGTCAACTTTATTTCTTCTTCGGCTTCTTTAATTTTTCTGGAGATCTCACTGGCCAGTTCTTTGTCTACATTTTCCAGCAGAATTTTTTGAGCTTCCCCGGCTGACATAGAGGAAACCTTTTCCAATTTTGAAACTAAATCTTTGCGGACCTTCTCCAGTTGCTCCAGTTTTTCATCAACTAATCTTTGTTTCTCAGCAATTTGGCGCTCGCGCTCTTCCAGAATTCCTTCGCGCTTGGCCAGTTCCGTAGCGTCTATATTAGACTGCGGCGCATTGGCGGCAGATGAATTTATCGGTCCGAATGTTCTTTGCATAGTTTAATTTGGAAGTCCGCAAAAATTCCCGGCTTAACCGAGAATTTGAGGAAGATTTAATTTTAGAAAGTGTACTTTCATGAATTTACCTCAATCTTTAGACTTTCAAGACCATTTTACTCTTTTTTCAATAAGTTTTCAATTACATCTTTCACTATTTCATACTCGAACCCTTTTCTCATTAAATACTCATAGGCTTTCTTCCTTGATGCCTGTGGTTCCAAACTCTTCCATGATCTCAATTTTCTCTCCAGTGCTTTCTTTGCTAATTCTTCCTCGCTTTCCCCTTCCCCCTTTACGCTTAACGCTTTCTCAATAATTTCCCTATCAATTCCTTTTTGAAAAAGTTCAGTCTTTATTGCCCTTATTCCTTTTTGTTTGCTTTTTCTTCTGGCCTCTGTCCAAGCTTTAGCAAATTCCAAATCATTCACCATTCCTTTTTTCTTCAGGGTTTCCACTAAAGAATCTATTGTTAACTGACTTATTTGTTCCTTATCCTTTATTCTTAATTCATAATTCTTAATTCTAAATTTCTCCCTGACTTCCTTCTCCGAATGCTGTCTGAGAGCAAACCATCTATACATTTTCTCCATCAACTTTCCGACTTCCGCCTCAAATAAAATTTTTTGCAAGTCTTCCGCGTTAATTACCTTACCAACAACCAGTCTTCTGTTAACCACTAAATCTTCATCTGCCCCAAAAGCAAACTCTCCATCAAGAAATATATTAAACCTTTTGGGATTTTTCTTTTGAGATTCTACCGAAGTAATTTTAGGCACTGTTATACAATCTCTTGCACCGACCCTGTCTCTTCCTCTTGTGGGCCGACAACAATTTTTTCCTTACCTTCTTTTTGTTTTCCCCAAGTTTCCCTGATTTCCTTTTCCAGTTTTTCCGCCTCTTTTTTGTTATCTTTAAGGTAAGCTGACGATGCCGCCCTTCCCTGACCCATCATTTTTTCTCCCCATTTAATAAATGCGCCGGACTTGGTTAAAATCCCCATCTCTATCCCGATATCCAACAGTTCCCCTTCGTGAGAAATCCCCTGCTCATTCATATCAAACTCGGCAATCCGGAACGGGGGAGCAACCTTATTTTTAACCACTTTCACCCGGTGCCGGGAACCCACCACTACATCTCCTTCTTTAATATTTTCAATCTTCCTAATATCCAACCGGATCGAAGAATAAAATTTAAGAGCTAACCCCCCGGTAGTTGTTTCCGGATTGCCGAACATCACCCCGATTTTTTGCCGCAATTGATTGGTAAAAATTACAATGGTGTTAGTGTTGGAAACCGCACCGGTTAGTTTCCGGAGGGCCTGCGACATCAACCGCGCCTGCACACCCATTGAAGAATCACCCATCTCGCCTTCAATTTCAGAACGCGGCACCAAAGCCGCCACGGAATCGATCACTAATACATCCACCCCGCCGGAGCGGATCAGCGCTTCTGCGATTTCCAGGGCTTGCTCGCCGGTATCCGGTTGAGAAATTAGCAAATCATCTAGGTTAACTCCGATTTTTTGCGCTCTCTGGGGATCCAGGGCATGCTCGGCATCAATAAAAGCCGCCACGCCCCCTTTCTTTTGAGCTTCGGCAATTACATGAAGAGTAACGGTGGTTTTTCCGCCCGCCTCAGGGCCATAAACTTCTATAATCCGACCTTTGGGAAGTCCGCCGACACCCAGCGCTAAATCCAGCGCCAGTGAGCCGGTAGAAATAACTTCCGTAGCAAACTTCTCAGCCCTCTCACCCAAACGCATAATGGAACCCGTACCGTATTGTTTTTGAATTTGCGCCATGGCGGTATCTATTGCCGCTTTTCTCGCATCACCGTTTTGTGTCATAGTTACAAGAATAACCAAAGATATCCCAAAGATCAAGACCCCAAAATGATCTTATGATAAAATAAGTTCCTTACGGGGAGTAGTATAGTGGTAACACGCCGCGCTGGGGGTGCGGCATCGGGAGTTCGATTCTCCCCTCCCCGACTGAGCAAAACGAAAGGAGGGAGGGGAGATCAAGGTTCCGAACGAAGTGAGAGGTTCTTATTCTCCCCTCCCCGACTCATGAAGCTTATTTCTTTAAACACTGTTACAAAACGTCATTCCGAGGTCGCCGCGGCGACCGTGGGAATCTTTCTTGGTATAGATTGCCGCGTCGCTCGAAGACTCACTCCTCGCAATGACGAAGGGGGTTATGAAAATACACTACAACATCAAAATTTATGGACTGGTCCAGGGAGTATTTTTCCGGGCCAGCGCAAAAGAGGCGGCTGACAAATTAGAAATCAGCGGATTTGCCAAAAATATGTCGGACGGGTCAGTTTACATGGAAGCAGAAGGAGAAAAGGAAAATTTAGATAAATTTATTGTATGGTGCAACCAAGGGCCAATGATGGCCCAAGTAGAAAAAGTCGAAATTTCTGAAAGTCCCCTAAAGAACTTCTCCCGATTTGAAGTGTCCTAAACCACTTTTTCCCAGGGGAACTCGATGCGGCCGAAATGACCATAGGCCGCAGTTGGCAGATAGATTGGTCTTTGCAGGTCAAGTCCGTTTATAATTCCTTCAACGGAAGTATCCAGGATTTTTTCCATAAAGGATAAAATTACTTTGTGGGATTTTTTCTCCGTTCCGAAAGTTTCTACATCCTGCATGGTAGGTTTTTTGGCCCCGATAAAATAAGCTAGCCTTACCTCAGCCCTGTCTGCCAACCCAGCTGCCACAATATTCTTGGCTAAAAATCTGGCCGCATATGCACCACCTCTATCCACCTTAGAGGGCTCTTTGCCGGAAAAAGCCCCCCCACCAACCCGGGCATAACCTCCGTAAGTATCTACCACAATTTTCCTGCCGGTAACACCGCAATCAGAGGCCGGGCCGCCGTGGTGCCAGATACCCGTGCCATTTACGACAATATCCTTCTTCGAAATTTTGTAGCCAAATACATCCAGTACCGGCATAATGACAATATTGTAGATCTCATCTTTAACCTCATCTAAATCAATTGATTCCTTATGCGGCACAGCTATGACCACCTGATTAACCTTGTACGGCTTGCCTTTCCTGTATTCTATAGTTACCTGAGATTTACCATCCGGGCGCAGGTATTTAACAATGCTCTCTTCCCGAACTTGATCTACCCTTTTAACCAAAGCATTAGCCATAGAAATCGGCAGAGGCATTAAGCTGTCGGTTTCCCTGCAGGCAAAACCAAACATCATACCCTGATCCCCGGCTCCTTTTTTCTTTACCCCCACGGCGATTTCCGCAGATTGCTGGTGCACATAAACATCAATTGGAGACTTATCGGTAAAATTAAATTTAGGGTCCGTATAACCTAACCTTTTGATTTGATTCCGGGCTATTTTTTTATAATTAACTTTAGCGTTAGCCCCTACCTCCCCGGCAATTATTAACCTGTTGTTTCCGGCTAAGCATTCAATGGCCGTCCGGCCTTTGGGATCCTGCGCCAAAACGGCATCCAAAATAGCATCGGATATTTGGTCGCAAATTTTATCCGGATGTCCGGCGCAAACCGATTCGGATGTAAATGTTGTAACAGCACCATTTAAATGACTCATAAAAAACCTCCCGTCAAGAGAGGTCCTTAAAGTTAATCCTTTATCGGACCACATCCCCCGAACCATGCGGTCCGGGATTGGCACCGTAACTTTACGGTTGCCGCCGTGTACCACTCGCTAAAACTCGGGTACACGATCTCCTGATGTTTGTATTAGTAAACCACAAACCTACTGCTTTGGCAAGTACTTAAATTATTCCAAGGCGTCTGTATTAACCCCGTCCTTAAAATCAATTTCCGGATATTTATGTAAGATTTCAGACAATACTTTCTTTAATTTTATATACTCATCAGCTGTTTTTGCTTCATATTTTATAGTAAGATATGGGCCGTTTTGAGAGGCACGGATCACCCCCATTAAATCTTCGGTATCAAATCTTACACCATCAATCTCAACATAACCGGCAGTCGGAAAAATTGCTTTAAGATCCTTGGTTATCCCGCCGGATACCAATTTAAACTTGATGATATCCGGGCAACCGACTTTTACTTCCGGACTGCTGTGGTATTTCGGCAACTCATCAACCACCTGATTAAGCGACTTTCCCACCCGGGTTAAATAGGCTAACAGCCGAAGCGTTGCATATGCTTCATCATCATGACCATAAAAATTATCCGCAAAAAACATATGTCCGGACAGTTCCCCGGCAAAAGGCGCTCTTTCTTCTTTAAGTTTAGCCTTAATAAATGAATGACCGGTAACCCAGATAACCGGTTCGCCGCCGTGCGCTTCTATCACATCCCTCGTTTGTTTTGAACAAAGGACATTAAAAACAATCTTTGCTCCCGGCATAAAATCCAGCACATCCATGGCGAAAATAGCCACCAGAGTATCGTTCCAAATCAACCTGCCGGTTGAGTCAACAATTCCCATTCTGTCTCCGTCAGTATCATAAGAAAAACCAATGTCTGCCTTTTCTTTTTTTACTCTTTCCGCCAGTCTTTCTTGAACCTCGCGCTCGGTAGGATCTGCCGTCCCCAAAGGAAAAGTGCCATCAAGTTCCGTGTGTTGTTCAACAACTTCACATCCTGCTTCCCTTAAAATTTCCGGTAAAAACATTCCTGCCGTGCCGTAAATTGTGTCCACTACCACTTTGAATTTGCCGATTTTTCCTGTTCTTCTTAAAATATCTTTTTTATACTCCGGGAAAATATCAACTTTTTTGAAACTGGCTTTTCTGTTAAATTTTTTGAATTGGCCGTCTTTGGCAATTTCTTTTAATTTCTGTATTTCCGTACCGGTCATGGTGTCGGAAAATCCCACTGCCATTTTTATACCGTTATATTGAGCCGGGTTATGGGAAGCTGTAATCATGACCGCTCCCTTAAAACGCAAGGGGTATTGGGCAAAATAAACAATTTGAGCCAAAGCCAGACCAATATCTACCACATCAATCCCGGAATCCAGCAGCCCTTTAATAAATGCTTTGGAATACGCTTCGCTGGTAAGCCTGTTATCTCTGCCGACCACCACCTCCCAAATTCTTCTCTGGTAAAGAAAAGTGGCATAAGCGCGCCCCAAATACTCCATTATCTCTTCGCTTAAATCTACGCCGGAGACACCTCGCAAATCGTATCCGCGGAATATATGATCGTTAACTGTTACTTTTGACATTCTTTAAATTAATAGTCTAAACATTCTATCAAACCTAAGCAAAAAAATACACCTGTTATAATAAATCAGTGAAAACCTGGCAAAGATATTGGTTGTATGCGACCGTAATTTTCTTCTCTGTCCACCTGATACGGGATATTATGCAGGATCTGCGGATATACAATCTTCTTTCCGACACATTGGTCAAGCAGGATTTATCAAAAACACCCGGTTGGTACTGGCGGGTATTTAATACATATCTGATTGGAACTATAGAGATATTGTTTGCCGGATATTGCTTCAAAAAAGGAACATTTGCATTGCCGGGTTACTTAACAATTTTTATAGCGGCTCTTTTTATCACCGTCTGGTCATTTTACTGGGTATTTCTTTAAAGCCTTGTTTCAATTATTCGAATAATCGCCAAAAAGTAACACAAAAATCCCATACCCGTACATTGATACGATCGTTTAAATGTATGTCAACGAATGACAGTATAGTGTGCGATCGTACAAGTTATTGTTAAGAAAAAAGGATTGCCATAGCCACTTCGTGGCTTCGCAATGACGAAAATGTAAAACTACCGCTTTGGAGATTGTTTCTTGGCCCGGGCTTTTTGGGCATTGCCGTATTTGCGACGCTCTTTAACCCTGGCGTCCCTAGTCAGCAAACCTTCTTTTTTCAAGGCAGTCCGGGCGGCCGGGTCTGTTTTGGCAATAGCTCTCGCAATACCGTGCACCACTGCATCCAATTGTGAAATTTGTCCTCCGCCAGCTACTTTTACCGTCATAGCAAACTTGCCGGAGGTTTTAGTTATATCTACAGGTTTATTGTATAACTTTTGCAGAAGTGAGCCTGGAAAATATTCCGTGATGGCTTTTCCGTTAACCGTAATTTGTCCCTTGCCGGGACTTAAAAACACTCTGGCTACTGCTTCTTTTCTCCGACCGACAGTGGTAATATTTTCCATTATTTGGCTTCCTTTGCCACGCCTTTGGCGGGACCTGCAAACACTTTCAGTTTTTTAATCATCTGGGCTCCCAACCGGTTGTGAGGCAGCATGCCTTTGACTGCATGTTCAATTATAAATTCCGGTTTCCGTTTAATCATCTTATCAAAAGTCTCTGTTTTTAACCCTCCCGGATAACCGGAGTGACTGGCATAAATTTTATCTTTCCTCTTTTTTCCCGTTACTTTCACTTCTTTGGCATTCGTCACTACTACAAAATCCCCCGTATCCAAATAGGGCACAAACTGCGGTTTCTTTTTGCCCATTAAAATAGTCGCCACCTCTGTTGCCAGTCTTCCCAAAATCTTTCCGCCGGCATCAATGGTGTAAGTTTCTCTTTTGATATCTTTAGCTGACAGTGTATTGGTGCTCATAATTAGTGGTTGGTCACTAGAGTCTAGAGTCTAGACCTTTTTCCCTTCTCTTCTGATGGTTTTTTTAGTAGTCTGTGTCTTCTTAGTAGGTTTTTTCGTCTCTGGTTTTGCTCCTGTAGGCTCTTTCTCAACTTCTTTCTTACTTGACTCTAAGACAGCTTGCTGTCGCAAGGTCTTGCGAACTTGTGAGCGAGTTCTTAGACTCTTGACCCTTGACCCTTTGTCTATCGGCTTCAGCTCCTCCGCCCCAATCAGACTCATCTTAACCATCATGGTTTGATCACCCAATCTTGTTCCCATCCTGATTATTTTTGTATAACCCGAGCTGCGGCTACCCAATTTAGGCAAAATATCATCAGTTAACCGTTTCTGCAAAAATTTATCATTCACGAAAGATTGTACCAGTGGTTTGGGGAACTTTGAATTTTCCTTTGCGGAATTAATTATCCTGTCCACCAAACCTTTGATGGCTTTTGCTTTTGCCTCTGAAGTCGCAATAGTACCCAAAGAAAACAAAGAATATACTAGTCCTTTAAAAAGACCCTTGCGTTGATCCTTATCCCGGCCGAGGTGTTTACCATAAACCCTATGCCTCACTAAGAGTCAACCCCCTCTCAACCAGCTTCTCAGATATTAAGCGGATGGATTTAGCCCCCAAGTTCTTGGCTTTAAGTAATTGCGGACGCGGGGTGTTAATCAAGTCTTCAATGGTGTTAATTTCTATTGCCTTTAGGGCATTGGTAATTCTGACCGGTAAATCCAGCTCTTCAATGGTTAATTTCAAAGTCTCTTCGGAAACCTTGGAAGACGTATCTTCTGCCTCTTCCTCAATCACCGGCTCAAAAATCGCATGAAAAGTATCGGATAAAATCTTCGCCGCGGAATTTAGGGCCTCCAGCGGAGAAATAGTTCCGTCTGTCGTCACATCCAGTATTAGTTTATCAAAATCAGTGCTCCGTCCTACCCTGGTCGGTTCAACCGTATAGTTAACCGATACTACCGGGCTAAAAAGCGCATCCACTGAAATAACCCCTATTTCTTCGGTTTTCCTTTCGTCCGAAACCGAATAACCCTTACCCTGCTCTGCCGTCATTTCTATATTGAGCTTTGATTTGGCATCCGTTAAAGTAGCTATTGGTTGTTCCAGATTGGCAATCTCTCCATCTCCTAAAATCTCCAAAGCTGAAGCCTTTGCTACGCCCTTGCCTGATGCTTTCAGAATTAATTTAACCGGTTTGTCGGAATGTACGCTTAGACGGATTTTTTTGATATTTAAGATTATTTCAATCACGTCTTCCAAAACACCGTCAATTGTTGAAAATCTGTGGGCCACCCCGTCAATCTTGATTGAAGTCACGGCAGACCCCGACAATACGGTCAGCATTACTCTTCTTAAGCTGTTACCCAAAGTATGGCCAAATCCTGCCTCAAGTGGCTCAATTGCGAGCTGAGCAAAATTTTCTGATTCTTTTTCTGTTTTAATCTTGAACATAATATTAACGAGAATAATACTCGACAATCAATTGCTCATCAATTGATTGTTCCATTTCTTCCCGCCCCGGCATTCTTAAAACCCTGCCCACGGTAGCCTTTCTTTCAAGCCACTCCGGCAAGGTTGATTCCTCGTCCAAACTCTTTTTAACCTGTGTATTATCTCTCATTTGAGATGTAATTTCAATAGTCTGATTAACACTCACTTTATAAGACGGAATGTTGACTTTTTTGCCATCTATCTTAATGTGCCCGTGACTGACCATCTGCCTTGCTCCGGCCCTGCTCTTTGCAAAATTTAGCCGGTAGACTACATTATCCAACCTGGTTTCCAAAGTTTGCAGCAGGGCAAGACCAGTTGCGCCCCTGACTTTGCTGGCCTCGACAAAATACCGTTTGAATTGTTTTTCCAGAATACCAAAAAATCTTTTCGCTTTTTGTTTTTCCCTCAACTGAACACCATATTCTGATATCCGCCGCCTTCTGCCCAATCCGTGTTGTCCGGGAGGCACTGCCCCTTTTTTCTCCAGCGCTTTAGCATCTTTAGCAAACAGCGCCAAGCCTTCTCTTCTGGATAATCTCCTCTTCGGTCCGGTATACCTTGCCATATTAAAAATTCCCCTTCAATTCGAAATTGAAAATTGAAAATTGAAAATTGAAAATTATCATACTCTCCTCCTTTTTTTCGGCCTGGGGCCGTTGTGGGGAATAGGTGTCACGTCGGCAATCATAGTAATGTTAATTCCGGCACCCCGGAGAGCTTTAATGGTGGCATCCCTGCCTGATCCCGGACCTTTAATATAGACTTCAACCGAACTCATCCCCAATCCTTTGGCAGTTTGAGCCAGTTTTTCCATAGCGGAAATTGCCGCAAACGGAGTTGCGCGTCTGGCGCCTTTAAAACCTGCCGTGCCGGAAGTCCCCCAGGATAGCGTATTGCCGGAGGCATCGGTTAAGGTAATTAAAGTGTTATTGAAAGTTGCAGTAACGTAAACTCTGCCGCTGCTGACTCTTTTTTCAACTTTCTTAATTGTTTTTGTTTTTATCTGTCTTTTGGCCATAATTAGTTTTTAGTTTCTCCCCCCGCCGGACCGCCTGTTTTTGCTACAACTTCTTTTCTGACGGTTCCGACAGTCTTTCTCTTGCCCCGCTTGGTCCGGGCATTGCTCCTGGTCCGCTGTCCTCTTGACGGCAAACCTTTTCTGTGCCGCAGTCCTCTGTAACTGCCGGTTTCTTCCAGTCTTTTAATATTTTGCTCAACTTCCTGTCTTAAATCTCCTTCCACTTTAAACTTCTCAACTTGTTTTTGCAATTTATTAATTTCCTCTTCCGTTAAATCCTTCACTCTTTTGGCTCCGTCTACCCCGGCGTCTTTTAATACAGCCACCACATTGGAGCGGCCTATACCGAATATATAAGTTAATCCGATATCTACCCGTTTATTCTCCGGGAGGTCCACACCGGCAATACGAGCCATTTAGTAATTTTCCTCCATTTTGATATTTGATATTTGACATTTGATATTCATAATTAGCCTTGCCTTTGTTTGTGTCTCGGGTCCCGCGGGCAAATGACATACAAAATGCCCTCCCGCTTAACTATTTTACAAAATTTACATCTTGTTTTTATACTAGCTGCTACTTTCATAATAATTAGTGCTGAGTGCAAAGTGGAAAGTGCTAAGTCTTTTCTGACTTATCACTCAGCACTAGTCACTTATCACTTGAGCCTGAATGTGATGCGGCCCTTATCCAGATCATATCTCGGGCTCATCTCTATCCGGACTCTGTCCCCTTCCAAAAGCCTGATATAGTGCATCCTCATCTTGCCTGAGATATGACACAAAATTACCCGCCCCAGCAGTTCGGGCACATCAACACTCCTATCAATCTCTACTCTAAACAAAGTATTCGGTAAAACCTCCCTAACTTTACCCTCTACCTCTATTACATCTTTTAACATAATCTAAAAGCCAAGGTATTTTAGCAGAACTAGCTTCATATTACAACCCATAAACTTTAGTTAATACTTCAGGCTGCTTTTCTCCTACAATCACTGTCATTTCAAAAAGTCCTCCTGTCGAGCGATCGGATGAACTGAAAGTCCAGCCGTCCTTTTCTAAACTTACATCCGGCAATCCTGCCGTATAAATTACTTCAATTGCCAGGCTCATACCATTTCTTAGGACCGGGCCGGTGCCGGCTTTACCGAATCCGGGTATTTCCGGCTCCTCATGCAAGCTTCTGCCAACCCCGTGTCCCACCAAGCTTCTGACCACACTGAAACCATTGCTTTCCACTTTTTTTTGAATTGCCGCCGAAATATCACCCACCCTGTTGCCGTCTATTACCTGTGCTATCCCCAACCAAAGAGCCTCTTCCCCGGTTTTCAAAAACTTCTCTTTTTCTCCAAAACCCTTCCCCCTTCCCCCTTCCCCCTTCCCCCTAATCAAAACACTCCAGGCGCAATCGGTATGCCAACCTTTATACACTACTGCCAAATCCACGCTGACCACATCACCGGCAATAAACTTTCTATCTGTCGGAATCCCATGCACCACCTGTTCGTTTACCGTGACACAAGTAGCGAACTTATACCCCGGCACGGTTTTATAAGACAAATCCCCGCCCTGCTTATAAATTTCCTGCTCAACTGCTTTATCAACCTCGAGCCCGCTAACACCAACCCTTATCTCCCCCATAGCCCGCCTTAAGGCACATGAAGCAATCCTGCCGCTTTCTCGTATCAACTTGAGCTCGTAAGAATTCCTTAGCCTGCTCATTTCTGTAAAGCTGACCTTACCCTTTGCTGAATTTCCTCAATACTTCCCATTCCGTCAATCTCAATTAAAATCCCCTGATTTCTATAATCATTCAACAGTGGCTCAGTTTGTTCGTTGTATAAATCAAGACGCTTTTTTATAGCCTCCGGACTGTCATCCGCCCTGCCCCGTGCCATCATTCTTTTAGTTACTTCGCCGTCGGGAACTTTTAAATAAATCGCCTGGTCAAAACCCGGATCAAAAAGCTCTTTCTGAGCTAGATTCCTGGGATAACCGTCCAAGATAAAACCATCCACAACGTCGTCTTTCTGCAACCTTCCTTCCACCATTTTAGCCGTTTCGCTATCATCAATTAATTTCCCTTGGTTCATTGTTTCCCGGATTCGTTGGCCATCTGCCGAGTTTTCCTCCGCTATTTCCCGGAAAATATCCCCGGTGGAGATTTTCGGTAAACCTAAAAACTGCGCCAGCAACTCGGCTTGGGTAGATTTCCCTGATCCCTGCGGCCCAATAAGTAAAATTTTCATATTCTGTCTTTATCTTCTGGCGAATACTTCGTAACTTCTTTCAATTAATTTACTTTCAAATTGCTTGGCGGTATCTAAAATAACCGACACCACGATTAAAAGCCCGGTTCCTCCCACAACCAAAGTTTGTATTCCAGTCAGGGAAGATGCAATTGAGGGTAGTACCGCAATTAACCCTAAAAAGATGGCCCCTGCCAAGGTAATCCTAACCATAATGAAACTTAAAAAAGCCGCAGTTTGGGTACCGGGCCTGATTCCGGGGATAAACCCGCCGTATTTTTTGATTTCATCGGCGACTTTTTTGGGATTGAAAATTATAGCGGTATAGAAAAAAGTAAAACCAACTACCAATAGAAAATAAACCAAATTATAAATCAGACTACTGGGGTCAAAATTTGCAGCCAGAAATCTTCCGATAGAAGATAAGCCCGGATTAGGAAGCCCCGCCAGGTAACTGCCGGCAAAAGAAGGGACTAAAACCAACGATACTGCGAAAATAATGGGGATCACTCCGGCCTGATTAACCCGCAGGGGCAAATAAGTTTCTGCGCCTGTTTTTCCCTCTCTTCCGCCCACAAATCTTCTGGCGTATTGAACAGCAATTTGCCTTCTGCCTTCATTAATAAAAACTACACCAGCTATTACCAAAATCGACAAAACTGCGAAGATCAGAATATTAATTATCTGTGTTTGATCTACCACAGAAGCTGTCTGGGTTAATACCACCGGCACCCGGGAAACAATCCCGGCAAAAATCAACAGCGAGATACCGTTGCCAATACCGTATTCGGTAATTAATTCCCCGATCCACATTAAGAAAATTGTTCCGGCAGTCAGTCCCACAACAATAGCGGTAATCTGCAGGGGATTAACTTGGGTGATTATTCCCTGGTTTTTTAAAAGTACAAACATGCCAATTGACTGTAAAATAGCCAGGGGTACGGTTAGATACCTGGTATATTGATTGATTATCTGCCTACCGGTCTCGCCTTCCTTGGATAAAGCTTCCAGTTTCGGACTGATCATGGTAAGCAGTTGAAATATTATTGAAGCATTAATGTAAGGGTTAAGCCCCAAAGAAATAACGGAAAAATTGGCCAGCGTCCCGCCGGAGAAGATATCCAACAGTCCTAAAAATTGATTGGATTCAAACAGTAATTTGAGCCCGGCCAAATCTACCCCGGAAACCGGAATATGGGCCGCAATTCTAAAAATGATTACTAAAACTACGGTAATGATGATTTTCCGCCGGAGGTCTGCAATTTTAAAAGCATTAATGATCGGTGCTAATATATTAGACATCAATTACTTTCCCGCCCGCATCTTCTATTTTTTTCCGGGCAGCCGCTGAAACAGCAAGTTTTACTGATAAAATAATATCTAATTCACCGTTATTTAAAACTTTTACTCCGTTTTTTGCTTCCTTTTCCGTAATAATTTTTGCCTCCAGCAGTTTAGCCGTATCCACTTCTGTTTTGGCTTTAAAAATATTCAGCTGAGAGAGATTAATAATTTTATGCGCCAGGGCAGAATTTTGATTACCTTTACCTCTTTTAAGAGGTAATTTTTTATAGAGCGGAAGGCCGCCGATAAAAGTAGCCGGAATTTTACCTCTGGCCTTTTGCCCTTTGGTTCCCCTGCCCCCGGTCTTGCCCTTTCCTGAGCCCAAACCACGCCCAAGTCGTTTTTTAGATCTTATTTTAGTTTTTAACAATTCATGTAGTTTCATACCTTCTTAAGTTTCCCCAACGCCTCCAGCGTAGCATAAACGTTCGAGGCTTGGTTTTTGGTTCCCAGAATCTTGGAAACAATATCGTGAATGCCTGCCGCCTCCACCACCACCCGGACCGCCCCTCCGGCAATCACTCCCGTCCCGACCGGCGCAGGCTTTAAAAGTACTCTGGCCGCTCCGTTCTTTACTAAAATCTGGTGCGGTATGGTTCTGCCCTTTAAGGCAACTTCTATCATGTGTTTTTTTGCATAGGCTGTGGCTTTTCTGACCGCAGACTGCACTTCGGCCGCTTTGCCCAAACCTACCCCCACTCTACCCTTTTTATCTCCCACCACCACTAAAACGGACAAGGATCTTTTATCTCCGCCTTTGGTTTTCTTTGATACCCTATTCACCTGAACCACCCGTTCAAAAAATTCTTGTATCTCCGGATTATTTACTGTTTGATTATCTCTTATCATATTTATTAGAAATTAGAAATTAGAAATTAGAAATTAGAAATTAGAAATTAGAAATTAGAAATTAGAAATTTAAAATTCTAACCCTCCTTCTCTGGCACCTTTGCCAAATTCCGCTATCCGGCCGGTATATAAAAATCCTCCCCTGTCAAATACTATCTTTTTAATCTTAAGCTTTAGCGTCTTTTCTGCCAAGCTTTTACCCGCCTTAAAAGCTTTTTCCTGTTTCGTGCCGGAGGCTTTCATATCAGAAACAGACGCCAGAGTTTTACCACTGCTGTCATCAATGATCTGGGCGTAGATATGTTGAGAAGACCTAAACACAGCCAGTCTTGGCCTATCTTTTGTTCCTATTATTTTTCTCCTAACTTTTTGATGTTTTCTTATCCTTAAGTTTTTTTTCATAAATTTATTTACTTCCGGCTCCTGCAGCCACTCCTACCTTGGCGCTTTTACCGACTTTCTTTCTGATATACTCACCGGCATATCTTATACCTTTACCCTTGTACACATCCGGCTCTCTTACTTTCCTTAAGTTAGCTGCCACCTGTCCGACCAATTGTTTATCAATACCGGAGACTTTAATCTTGGTATTATCAACTACCTCAAACACCACTCCTGCCGGAGCAACTATTTCCACTTGATGCGAATAACCGACGTTTAAAATTAGTTTATCACCGGTAACCTGCGCCCGGAACCCTACACCAACCAACTCCAAATCTTTTATCCAAAGAGTATTTACTCCCATTATCATATTGGCAATCAGGCTTCTTGTTAAACCGTGCAACGCCCTGACTTTTTTCTGATCATTTTTCCGTTTAACTGTTACCTGACCGCCTTCGATCTCAACCGAGACCGCCGGATCAACATCAATTTCCAGGGTTCCTTTTGGTCCTGTAACACTGATCTGTTGTCCGGTTTTTGAAACCTCTGTTCCGACCGGTATTAAGATGACTGCATTTCCGATTCTGCTCATATATTTTTACCAAACTAGCGCCAGAACCTCCCCTCCCGCTTTAAGTTTCCGGGCCTCTTTGTCTGTCATTAAACCTTTCGGAGTTGAAATCACAGCTATACCCAGCCCGTTTAGCACTCTCGGCAATTCCTTAACCCCTTTATAAACCCGAAGCGACGGCCTTGAAACCCTTTTCACATCCGTTACGGAAGGAATCCGGGAATTATATTTAAGTGTCACAATTATTTCCCGCTTATCCTGTTTAACCTCAGCCAGATAGCCCTCTTTTTGAAGAAGTTTAACCAGGTTTAAAACAAGTTTAGAAAATTTCAAAACCACTGAAACTTTACCAACTGAATAACCATTTTTTATTCTAATTAATGCATCACCTACTGTGTCCATTTTTTACCAGCTCGCTTTCTTCACTCCGGGAAGTAATCCCAGATGTGCTAATTCTCTGAAACAAAGTCTGCACAGTCCGAATTTACTAAGATAAGCCCGTGTCCTGCCGCACCGCATACAGCGGTTTTTTCTTTGAACTTCAAATTTAAATTTTTTCTTAACAATATTGCTTACTTTGGCCATAGTTATTTTTTAAAAGGCATTCCTAAATATTTCAATAATAGTTTACCTTCTTCTTTGGCGGTATGACCACCCCTATTTTTTGCGCTGGTCGTAATGGTTACTGCTAAACCTCTTGTTTTGTCCACACTTTTGTAATCCACTTCCGGGAAAATCGTTTGTTCCTTTAAGCCGATATTTAAATTTCCATGACCGTCAAAAGATGCATCGGATATTCCCCTGAAATCCCTAACCTTCGGCAAGGCAATGCTGACCAGCTTATCCAGGAAAGCATACATTTTTGTCCCCCTTAGTGTCATCATCATCCCGATGGGTTGACCTGCGCTAACCTTAAAAGCCGCTATGGACTTTTTAGCTTTAGTAACAACCGGGCTTTGTCCTCCAAGTTGCGTAAAGTACACTTTTACTTTGTCTAAAATACCGGCGTTATCTTTCGCTTCACCCAGTCCGATGCTTAACACGATTTTCTCTACACAGGGAACTGCCAGTTTATTTTTTAAACCCAGCTCCTCCTGTAGCTTAGGCGCTACCTCTTCCATATATTTTTGTTTAAGTCTTTGCATCTGTTTTAATCTCCTTCTTACACTTTTTACATATCCTCATTTTTTCATTTCCCACCATTTTGAAACCGACTCTGGTGGTCTTACTGCAGTTGGGACAAATCAAGGCTACATTGGAAATATTGAGTGATTTCGGAATATCAATAATTCCGCCCTCAATAGTCCCCTGTTTTTTGACATGTCTTTTGTAGAGATTTGCCCCTCCGACAAAAACCCGTTGTTTTTTACCTAGAACAAACTCTACCTTGCCTTCTTTGCCACGGTCTTTACCTAACAGTATTTTGACTTTATCTCCCTTTTTTATCTTCATAATCTTGTTCCTACCATACCTCCTGTGCTAACGAAATAATCTTTGTATATCCGGCATCTCTGACTTCCCTGGCAATTGGTCCAAAAATACGGGTGGCCCGTAAATTGCCGTCATTATCTATGACTACTCCTGCGTTATCGTCAAATTTTATATATGAGCCGTCGTCGCGCCGGACTTCTTTTTTGGTCCGCACAATCACCACTTTGACTATTTCGTGATTTTTGACCTGTCCGTTTGAATCCGCACCCTTTACAACCGCCACCACTTTTTGCCCTAAGCTAGCTTTTCTTTTTCCGGATCCTCCCAAGGGTTGAATTACCATTAGTGCTTTTGCTCCGCTGTTGTCTGCTACCGTTAATCTGCTTCTGTGTTGAACCATAAGTTAGGGTTGCTTCCTTTCCTTTCCGCTTTTTCTTTTGCTTGCTTCAATAGTCTTAATATTTTCTGTTTTTACTTCTTCACCCTTACCGCTTTCCCCTTCCCCCTTGTCTTCCTCCGGCATCACCTCTGCAATTGCCTCCTCAGCGGCAACCTTCAGCTGTTCCTTGTTAATTGCCGCCAAATCCGCTCCTATTACTTTAACTACCTTCCAGTGTTTATTTTTGGAAATAGGTTTTATTTTCATAATCTCCACTATGTCTCCGTCCTTAATTGATCCGTCCGCCTCCACCGGATATTTCTTGGTCCGGATAAAAGTCTTTTTATACAAAGGGTGCTTAGCTGTCCTCTCAACCAGGACAACTGCCGTATTTTTCATTTTTGTTGAAACAACTCTGCCTATCATACCTTTGAACTCCTTTTCTTTTTGTCATTGCGAGGACTCCGACGTACGTCGGAGGACGTGGCAATCTTGTTTATATTTTCTCCCGACTTAGATTGCTTCGCTTCGCTCGCAATGACGGATTTATTAGATTTATCCTCTTGCACTTTTATCTCTAATTCAATTAGCAATTCTTTTTGTTTCATCACAGTCAAAACCTGGGCTAATTCCTTTTTCTTTTTTGAAACCATTTTTAAATCTTTTAATTTTTTCATATTTTTATCTAAAGTCAGGTTTGCAATTTCTGTCCTTAAGTTTTTTGCTCTGGCACTAAGTTCCCTCAAATCCAGGGCCTTTATTTGTATATACTCTTGTTTTTTCATTATGTTCCTCTTTCTACAAACTTAGTCGCAACCGGTAATTTATGAGCTGCCAATCTAAGTGCTTCTTCCGCAATTTCTTTCACAACTGCTCCCATTTCAAAAATTAAATTGCCGGGTTTGACCACTGCCACATATCCTTCCACATCGCCTTTGCCGGAACCCATTCTGCTTTCTGCCGGATGTTTAGTCACCGGCTTATCAGGAAATACCCTAATCCAAATACGGCCGCCTCTTTGTGTAAAATGAGCCATAGCGCGTCTGGCCGCCTCAAGTTGTCTGGCAGTTAAAAAACCGGCTTCCATCGCCTTCAGTCCAAAAGTTCCAAAAGATAAAGTAGCACCTCTGGTCGCCACACCGGCCCTTTTGCCTTTAAAAACTTTTCTATGTTTAGTCCGTTTTGGTTGCATTAAAGACATAATTAGTCGCTCCGCTCCAATTGAAAATTGAAAATTGAAAATTGAAAATTAATTCTCATATCTCAACTTCTCCCTTATTAATCCACACCTTAACTCCCACATACCCGGATTTGGTTAAAGCCGGATAAGCTGTAAAGTCTATATCAGCCCGGAGCGTGTGTAGTGGCATAGTTCCGGCGGCTTTCCATTCCCGTCTGGCAATTTCCGCCCCACCGATTCTGCCGGAGATCACAACCCTGACTCCCTTTGCTCCGGACCTCATAACTCTTTCAATAACCTGATTCATCACCCTTTGCGCAGGCAATCTTCTGGCCAGTTGTTCAGCCACGGATTGGGCAACAAGATAGGAGGATAAATCTGCTGATTTAAGTTCCATCGGCGCAATCTCCAAGTTGTTATCGCTTTTAACATTCAGCTCTTTCATCAAAAACTTCTTAATTTCCGTTAAACCACTACCGCCCCGTCCGATTAAAACTCCGGGACGGGAAACAAAAATTATAATCTTTAATTTATTAACAGCCCGCTCAATTTCCACTGCGGCCACACCGGCACTGCGGAGCTTTTTCATTAATAAATCACGGATTTTTATATCCTCGGCAATATATTGTTGATATTTTGCTCCCGTGGCAAACCAGCGGGATTTCCAGGTTGCCCCGATTCCCATTCTAAAACCGACCGGATGTATCTTCTGTCCCATTATAATTAGTGCTAAGGGAATAGTGTTGAGTGCAAAGTCTATTCTCTTCCCTTATTGCCCCCTTCCTTTGTAATTTTAAGTTTTTCTGTTTTCTGACTTATCACTTTTCCCTCATCACTTAGCACTATTTTTATATGTGCCATCCTCTTTTTATATGGTCTGGCTCTACCTTTGGTACCGGCCCGGAAACGGCGCATTTTCATGCTTTCATTGACCTCAATTTTCTTGAAAACCGCTTTTTCAACATCCATACCGCCCTGTTTGGCATTTGCTAAAACCGTCTGCAGAGCCTTCCTTAAATCCCCCGCGGCATCCTTTGGAGTTAATCCCAGTATTCCCAAGGCCTTAGCCGGATCCATTTTGCGGATCATATCAGCCACCAACCGCAATTTGCGGGGAGAGGTATGTATATACTTTTGTATGGTTGTTATATTCATTTTATGTCTTTGACACCGATTTTTCAGTCACCTTTCCATGACCGTGAAACTTCCTTGTTGGAGCAAATTCTCCCAAGCGCTGACCCACCATTGATTCGCTGATAAATACAGTCACAAAGTTTTTACCCTGGTGGACTAAAAAAGTATGCCCGACAAACTCCGGCGGAATCTGTGATCGTCTGGCCCAGGTTTTAATTGGGTTTTTGGGAGCACCGGCCTTTTGAGCCATGACTTTTTTCAAAAGTTTCTCATCAATAAACGGACCTTTTTTAGTTGATCTTGACATTACGGTTTTCTCCTTTTAATAATATACCTGCTTGACTGCTTTCTTTTGTTCCTGGTCTTACCAACAGCCGGACGGCCATATTTGGTCATCGGACGCTTTCGACCAATTCCGGATCTTCCTTCTCCTCCACCGTGCGGATGAGAATCAGGATCTTGCGCCACACCACGGACATTCGGCTTAATCCCCATGTGACGTGACCTGCCTGCCTTACCCAACACTCTTTGCCTGATTTCTTCATTGCCTAAAATACCGATCGTTGCCAAAGATTCCAAGGGTATCATTCTAACCTCACCGGAGGGCATTTTCAATTGTGCAAACTCGCCTTCTTTTGCCAAAAGCGCCAGCCCCACCCCGGCACTGCGGCCCAATTGCCCGCCCTTGCCCGGCACAAGTTCTACATTATGAACTAAAGTGCCGATGGTAATATTTTTAAGTTTCATGGCATTGCCGGTTTTAGATTCAACCTTCTCTCCTGAAATCAATTTATCACCCGTTTTAATACCCTTAGGAGCTAAGATATACCTGTATTCGCCGTCTTCATATTTAACAACCGCAATCTCCACATTTCTGTTCGGATCATATTCCAAAGCCATGACTTCACCAGAGATCCCGAATTTGTCCCTTTTGAAATCAATCTCTCTGTAATATCTTTTGTGCCGGCCACCCTGACTTCTGACTGTCACCATGCCACCAGATGATCTACCGGAATGCTTCTTTAAAAGAGTTTTTAAACTATTAACTTTTACGTTGTATTTTTGATTTTTGATTTTTGATTTTTGATTTTTCATTTTCCTGTTATTACCTTTCTCTGAGTAGTTGGCGATGCCCCCACTCCCGTTTTTTCAACTTTAACTTTTGTCCTACCCAAAAAGTCCTTTTTCTCTTTAAGTTTAATCGGTTCTCCTTCAGCTGTTGTAACCGTTACTTCTTCTTTCGGAGTTTCAAAAATAGCAATGGTTTGACCTTTGCCAACCTGAACTAAAGCTTTTTTAAACCCGCCAGTTTTATAAATTTTTCTGACTTTTCTTTGTTGTTTTGATTTTCCTTTAACATTAATTATTTTTACTTTTAAAACCTTGACGTTAAATTTTTCCGCAACTGCTTTGGCAACCAAAGGCTTTGTCGCATCTTTATCCACTTCAAATACATATAGACCGCCCTGAGCCAATTTCATCGATTTTTCAGTAATAATCGGACGTTTTATGACTATCATTTTTGCTCCTTAATTTCTGGTTTAGTTAATTTTTCCACAGCTTCTTTTGTGATAAGAAGTAAATTATGCTTGACTATCTCGTAAGCATTGATCAGATTAACCGGCAAAACATCTGTCCCTGGGATATTTCTCACTGACTTAACGATATTATCCATTTTTTCCGAAGTAATTATTAAAGCACTTACCATTTTTTTGTTTTTTTTCTCTTCCCCTTGATACATACTGCTTGATACTTGATACATTAACTTTGCCATTTCCTTGGTCTTACCCGAAGCTTTTTCAAGCCCTGATAAACCCCTTATCTGTTTATCACCCGTTTTAGCAGATAAAGCAGAAAAGAGAGCCGCTTTTTTCATCCTTTGCGGCAATTCCAACCTGACCTTGCGGGGTGTAGGACCAAAAACTATTCCTCCTCCAACAAAAATCGGTGCCCGGACTGATCCATGTCTTGCCCTACCTGTTCCTTTTTGTCTAAAAATCTTGGCTGTTGAACCTTCTACCTCACCCCGGGTTTTAGTAGAACCAAACAGGCTTTTTTGACTGGTAGAATAAACTCTGATAGCTTGTGCCAGTAATTTTTTATTTACCTTCTGGCCAAAAATTTCCTTTGGCAAGCTCAAAGTTCCCGCAGTTCGCCCTGCCAAAGAATAAACTGGAACTGATAAATCAGCAGTTCTCGGCTTCGCTCGAACAATACTTGTATCGAGGGTCCGTCCCGAGATATTCTTCGAGGGAGCGCTAGCGATTCGAGAAGTTGTTTTTGATACCTTCACCACTTTTGATTTTTGAATTTTGACTTTTGAACTTTTAACTGGCATTTGTCTTTACCTCTTCTTTCAGAGCTTCCTCAACGACTGGTGTTTCTTGTTGGTTTTCTGTCTTTTCTTCACCCTTAACGCTTTCCCCTTCCCCCTCTTCATCCGGCTTTTCCTCCGGCGGAGGAGTATAACCTTTGATTCTCTCTAGTTTTGTCACCATTACCAAACTGCCGACCGGACCGGGCACTGCACCTTTGATTGTTAATAGATTCTTTTCTTTATCCAAACCAACTACTTCCAAATTTTTAACGCTGGCTTGAGTATCACCCATATGGCCGGCCATTTTTTTACCTTTATAAACCCTGCCCGGAGTAGTGCCGGAACCGATGGCTCCGGGAGCCCGCAGTCTGTCTGATTGTCCGTGAGTTTTTGGCCCGCCGTGGAATCCGTGACGCCTGACCCCGCCCTGAAAACCTTTTCCTTTAGAAGTGCCTATCACCTTAACAGCGTCACCTATAGAAAAAACCTGGTCCAGTTTGATCTCTGTTCCAGGCTTTAAGCTTTCTACTTCACCCTTTACGCTTTCCCCTTCCCCCTTAATTCTGACTTCTCTAAACCATCGAACCGGTTGTTCGATGCCGGCTTTTTTGCCGATTCCGAGTTGGGGTTTTCTGACTGATTTTTTTGTGCCGTAACCCAATTGGACGCCGTTGTATCCATCTTTTCCCTCAGTAGTTTTAACTTGGGTGACAAAATTAGGGGAAATTTGCACCACCGTCGCCCCCACCCTTCTGCCGCGGGAATCGTATGTACTGGTCATGTCTTTTTTTGTACCTATTAATGTATTAATCATATAAGCATTGAGCAAAGCTCGCGCTTCGTACTAATGGCGCTTCGCACTAAAAAGAGTGAGCTCCGTAAAGGATGCTCACTCAGTATCTCGCAAGATTCGCCGTATCGCTCTTCGACGCGCGATCTACTGAAAATTTAAATTTTTAAATCATCCTGATAATAAACTCATCAGCTAAATAGAATTTTAACATGAAGCGTGCGTGAAATGCAAGCGGATCAAATAGGAAGTAAAACCTAGAGCCTTACCTATTACTTCAAAGATTCCGATAATAATCTAGTCATCATTTCTTGAAAACGCTGCTCTCTTTGACGAAGACTCCTGATTTCTATTCCTCGCTTAACTTTTATTGTTTTTGGGGTATTTTCTAATATAGGCCCATGTCTGTCGTGGGATGCTGCATACTCAACTCAAATCTCATCCAACGTTCTTCCCCATGTAGATACTCCTTCTTTAAAAGATGACATGGGGTCAGATTATCTCATCTTAATTCTACTGTCAAGTCAGAAAAAGATGACGTAAACGTTACATCTTCACTTCGATATCAACACCAGCTGGGATTTCGAGATGCATTAGGGAATCTATGGTTTTTGGGGTAGGCTCCAGGATATCAATCATTCTTTTGTGGGTTTTTATCTCAAAAGCTTCTCTTGAATCTTTATCCGTGTGAGGGGAAGTTAAAACGGTAATCATCTCTCTTTTAGTAGGAAGGGGAATGGGGCCGACAATTTTGGCTCCGGTCCGCAGGGCTGTATCCAATAGGGATTCGCAGGTATTATCTAATACCCGATGATCGTAACTTTTTAACTTAACACGAATTCGTCCTCTTGGCATATCGGAGCCCCGATTTATCGGGGCGAGATCGCTTGCAAAAATTGTCTAAATGACAATTTTTGACAAGGGCACTTCCTTTCAATGTGCTAATTATATCACCCTAAAAACTAAAAAAGGGGCTCTTTGCCCCTTACTACTCACTACCAACTACAAACTACTAACTAATAATCTTGGTAATAGCTCCGGCTCCGACGGTTTTACCGCCCTCCCGGACAGCAAACCGCAAACCTTCTTCCATAGCTACCGGTGTAATGAGTTTACCGACAATCTTAACTGTATCTCCGGGCATAGCCATTTCCACACCTTCCGGAAGTTGTACTTCCCCGGTCACATCAGTGGTTCTGACATAAAATTGCGGTCTGTAACCTTTGAAAAATGGGGTGTGTCTGCCGCCTTCTTCTTTACTCAAAATATAAACCTGAGCTTCAAATTCAGAATGGGGAGTAATTGAACCGGGCTTGGCTAAAACCTGGCCGCGCTCAACATCATCTTTTTCAATGCCCCGGAGCAGTATTCCGGCATTGTCCCCCGCTTGCCCTTCATCCAGCATCTTGTGAAACATTTCAATTCCGGTTACGACACTCTTTTTGGTAGGTCTGATTCCGACAATCTCAATTTCCTCATTAACTTTGACCTTACCTCGCTCAATTCTTCCGGTCACCACCGTACCACGACCCTTGATTGAAAAGACATCCTCAACAGCCATCAGGAATGGCTTATCCACATCCCTAACCGGGGTAGGAATCCACTCATCAACTTTATTCATTAATTCTTCCACTGCTTTAACAGCTTCCGGATCACCTTCCAAAGCTTTTTTAGCGCTACCGCGGATGATCGGGGAATTTGGATCATATTCATATTTCTTCAAAAGATCGCGGACTTCTTCTTCCACCAAGTCCAAAAGCTCGGGATCATCCACCATGTCACACTTGTTAAGAAACACTACGATCGCCGGAACACCCACTTGGCGGGCTAGTAACAAATGCTCCCGGGTTTGCGGCATCGGACCGTCCGGAGCGGAAACCACTAAAATGGCGCCATCTGTTTGAGCGGCGCCGGTAATCATGTTTTTGATGTAATCGGCATGTCCGGGCATGTCGATGTGGGCATAATGCCTTTTTTCGGTTTCGTATTCCTGGTGAGAAATATTAATGGTAATACCGCGGGCTTTTTCCTCCGGAGCGTTATCAATTTGATCAACTGATCTTTTTTCTGCCAAACCTTTCGCAGAGAGTACATTAGTGATTGCTGCGGTTAAAGTGGTCTTACCGTGGTCAACGTGACCCATGGTCCCGACGTTAACGTGTGGTTTACTTCTGTCAAATTTTTTCTGATCTGCCATAGTTAGTTATTAGTTAATAGTGATTAGTGTATAGTTTAAAACAAATCTTAAACTTATGCAATAAGCACAATTTAGACATTAAGGCTAATCGCCCTAAAAATCCAGCTCTGAAGCTGGAACTATGTAAATATACCTGAAATTCCCATAAAATGCAATAGGTTAAATTATTAACTTTCTATATCTGGCAAATTAGCTCTTTGCGAATCAATGTTAAATCCTCCAAAAGCCATATTTCTTAAATTGGTCCAATTATAAGGAGCCTGAAATCTTTTTTGAAAACGTTCTCCAATCTCCAGGTCAATTGATGCCCTATTAACTACTACACAAAAAGCAGCATAGACATCATCAGGAACAATAGCCCGATACTGCTCCCTGCTGTGCCTAATTGCCTCATCTGCCTCAGAGACATCTGCGCAAATACCCAGATCAAGAAGCAATTGTTTCGCATCATCAATTGAAAATAATTTTTCTGCTGACATAAGGGATGATTATACTTATTTCAAGCCCCATAGTCAAAGTGGCTAGTGTTCAACGCGGCCGGTGAAGCCGGAGGATTCGATGATCTTTTAGGTAATATTTGTGGTAAAATATTACTATGAAACAAACGCAAATTATTTCCGATACAAAAATTTTAGGCGGTAAACCTGTCATTGCGGGCACCAGGATCTCAGTAGAGCTCATTTTAGACAGAATAGCTTCCGGAATGAGTATGAAAGAAATACTGAAAGATTACCCTCACTTAACAGTCAGTCAAATTCAAACAGCCATTTCTTATGCCAAAAATTTAGTTATAAATAAACTTCCTCACTCCAAAATAAAACATCCTGAACCAACCACCCTCTATACTCATGAGATTTCTCGCTGATGAAGATTTTCCAAAACCTTTAGTAGTTAAGATAAGAAGCGCGGGGTATTCAGTCAAAACAATTCAACAGAAGGCTTTACAGGGATCTTCAGATGAAATAGTAGCTAATCTTGCTTTAAAAGAGAAAAGAATACTCCTCACTTTTGACAAAGACTTTTTTAAAAATCAAACTGCAAATTTACAGGTAATTATTTTCTCCTTTCCGAAAACACCTACATCTGAAATTATTCTGTTAACTCCTAATTTCTTAAAAGAATTAAAACAATTTAAGCTTTCTAAGGGTAAGGTGCTTAAATTTTGCAAAAGTGGTCTTGAGGAACAAAAATGAATGTGCAAACAGGAAAGCTAATCCGCAACTGCGTAGTTTGTGGAAGAAGAATTGTTATCACTCTCTATCCGGATAAAACATACAAAGGCGGACATTTCTTTGGGAAACTAAACATTAGTAAAAGAAAAAAGGCTGAGTATTGGGAATGCAATCGGTGCTTTACTAATAATAGTGACGTCTCTTGAAGACAAAATGTCCTGCGATCGTGGTAAAAACTGTCAAAACTTTGAACCTACACTCCTGGAGTGGAAGTTCATCATACGTCATTGCGAGCGAAGCGAAGCAATCTCTACAATATAAGTATGAGGCACTCTTATGTCTACATCCTAATAAACGAAACGAATACCGTTCTCTATATTGGAGTAACTAATAATTTAATTAAACGAATCTATCAGCATAAAATGAAACTAGCCTCTGGTTTTACCTCCAAGTACAACGTTAATAAACTGATTTATTATGAAATCTACGAAGACATTACAGAGGCTATTAAAAGAGAAAAGCAATTAAAGGGTGGTTCAAGAAAGAAAAAGATTGATCTAATTATTAAGTCAAACCCCAATTTTACCGATCTCTATCAGGAGATTGCTTCGTCGTAGTACTCCTCGCAATGACGATAGAAGCTTAATGTTCCACTCTGCCGGTGAAACCGGAGGATTCAATGATTTTTTGGGTAATATTAGAAGGCACTGGTTCATAGTGGTCAGCTTCCATGTAATATGTCGCTCTACCTTGTGACATGCTCCTGATAGCCGTAGCATAACCGTGCATCTCCGCCAACGGAATCAAAGCTATCACCACCCTGGCATTTCCCTTAGTTTCGGAAGATAGAATTTGGGCCCTCTTACTGGACAAGTCACCAATAATCTCTCCCAGGAACTCTTCAGGAGTGGTGACTTCCACCTTCATAATCGGCTCAAGCAAAATCATGTCGGCTTTCTTGGCAGCTTCTGATAAACCCAAGGAAGCAGCAATCTTAAAAGCAATTTCAGAGGAGTCAACATCATGGAAAGATCCGTCATAGACAGTCACTTTAATATCAGTTACCGGGTATCCGGCCAAAATTCCGGTATCTTCTTTTTCGATAACACCTTTTTCAATTGGCCCAATAAACTCCCGGGGAATAGCACCACCGACGATTGCTGATACAAATTCTCTGCCCTGACCGCGGGGAAGAGGTTCAATCCTAAGCAAACAGTGTCCGTATTGGCCCCGACCGCCGGTTTGCCTGATATATTTTCCTTCTCCTTCTGCCAGTTTTGTAATAGTTTCTTTATAGGCAACCTGTGGCTGTCCGACGTTAGCTTCCAATTTAAACTCCCGCTTCATCCGGTCTACCAAAATCTCTAGCTGTAGTTCTCCCATACCGGCAATAATGGTTTGTCCGGTTTCAGCATCAGATTTAACCCGAAAAGTCGGATCTTCCTCAGACAATCTTTGCAGGGCAAAACCTAACTTTTCTTGATCGGATTTGGTTTTCGGCTCAATAGCGAGTGAGATGACCGGATCAGGAAAAGAAATGGATTCTAAAATAATGGCAGTATTTTGATCACAGAGGCTATTTCCGGTAACAGTATCTTTAAGTCCAACTGCGGCCACAATTTCTCCGGCGTATGCCTCGTCAATCTCCTCCCGGTCATTGGCATGCATAAGCAAAAGTCTGCCCACTCTCTCGGTTACTTGCTTGGTGGAGTTGTAAACGTACGAACCGGATTTTAAAGTTCCGGAATAAACCCTGATGTAGGTGAGTTTTCCGACATGCGGGTCAACCTGAATTTTAAAAGCCAAAGCCGCCAAGGGTTCGCCTGGATCAGTTTTTCTGTCTTCTGACTCGCCTGTTTTTGAATTTATTCCGGTGATGGAACCGATATCCTGCGGTGAAGGTAAATATTCAACCACCGCGTCCAGCATTGATTGAACCCCTTTGTTGCGGAGACTGGAACCGGCAAATACCGGTACAATTTTATTGGCAATGACAGCTTTTCTTAAAGCTTCTTTTAGTTCAGTGATCGTTATCGCTTCCCCGCCCAGGTATTTTTCCATCAAAACATCATCTGTCCCGGAAATCTCTTCTACTAACTTTTCGCGGGCTACTTTGATCTCTTCAGCCATATTAGTCGGTATGTCTGTTTCGTGAAACTTAGCCCCGGTTTCATCGCCTTCCCAGATAATGGCTTTCTCGGTTAAAAGATCAACCACTCCTTTGAAATCATTTTCTTTACCGATCGGCAAATTGTAAGCTATGGCATTGGCCCCCAACCTATCTCTGGCGGATTGAATAGTGGCCATAAAATCTGCCCCTACCACATCCATTTTGTTGGAAAAAGCAATCAACGGCACACTGTATTTATTGGCCTGCCTCCAGACGGTTTCTGTCTGTGATTGCACACCGGAAGAGGAATCCAAAACAATTACTGCCCCGTCTAAAACCCGCAAAGATCTTTCCACTTCTGCTGTAAAATCCACGTGACCCGGGGTATCAATAATATTAATCCGCATTTCATGACCTGCAAACAGACCGGATTTAACGGTCCAAAAAGCAGTGATGGCGGCGGAAACAATCGTGATTCCCCGTTCCCGCTCCTGATCCATCCAGTCAGTGACGGTTGTACCTTCGTCAATATTACCGATTTTGTAGGTCTTTCCGGTATAAAACAGGATCCGCTCGGTGGTGGTGGTTTTCCCGGCGTCAATGTGGGCAATAATACCGATATTCCTGATCATGTCCAGCGGAAAATCCCGTTTTGTTTTTTGTATAGCCATAATAAAAAAATTGACCTAATTAACCTAATTGATCTAATTTCTAAATAAATCCCAATGACTAAATTTCTAGGATAGACATTGATTATTTTTTAGGTCAATTAGAAATTAGTAATTAGAAATTTATTTGTCTCCTTTCTCCAATTCTCTAATAATCTTCTTTATCTCTTCAATCCTGACCCGGGCTGTTTCCGCATCCTCTATCGCCATGGTATAGGCGGCATTTTCAGACAGATCGCCTTCCTGGGCGGCGGCGCCTTTTTTGAGCATTATCTTTTCCAGATCTTTTTCAAGTTCGGCTAGATTTTCCTTCCACATCTTCAATTTTTCTTGTCGTAATTTTTCGTCCATAAATATAAGGGCCTACGATCCTTGCGACCTTTGGTCTTAAAAAACCTCCCTCAAACTACGGGAGGCAATAAGTGAATATTATATTTTTTGATCCTAAAAGTCAAATGAATGTCTTGGCCACCTAGATAGAGAACGGTTGTCCTCCTTTCTCAAGATAATTTTTAATATAAGCACTGGGGGTCTGGTAATGCAAGGAGT